>Ga0181406_1000114_pt1 | contig 28699 bp, 42 predicted proteins | sample 29SPOviralmetaG_FD_130135 | JGI IMG/M metagenome (GOLD analysis project Ga0181406, IMG submission 130135) | Marine viral communities from the oligotrophic San Pedro Time Series (SPOT) site, San Pedro Channel, CA, USA - 29 SPOT_SRF_2011-12-20 | ecosystem: Environmental > Aquatic > Marine > Strait... | reverse complement strand
GAAGGATAGAAGGAAGGGCGCCGCTTCACCTTCTGTTTATCGTGTCAATAAAAAGGGAGTCTTGGGGGTAGCCCCTACTGAACAGGTTTTTATCGAACTCGCAAAAAAAAAAGGGTTTACTATTTTGTAGTTTATCTACTTAGTTCCAATGTAAGTTTACCCAAACTAATTAAAAATTAAGCACTTATATTTTAGACCTCAATTAGACCTCAACTTGACCCCAACTAGAACTCAATTAGACCCCACCTATGGGGTTAAAGATAAGGATAAGGATAAAGATAAAGATATATATCTAATTATTAATTATTTTTATATATTTGTGTCAAACGAAAATTCTTGAAACAAGTTCCAACAGAAATTAAAAAACAAAGAGGTACACTTCGTAAGGACAGGTTGAATCCAAACGAACCAGTGCTTTCTTCTGTACTCCCCCCGATTCCAAGTTGGTTGTCTGAGGATGGGCAAAAAGCGTTTAGTGAGTTAAGCACTTTACTTCACGATATGTCTGTCCTCACACAAGCAGATGAAATTGCTCTTACGCTTCTTTGTGATGCTTACAGCGAATATAAAAAAGCAAAAGAGAGTGTAAATAAATTTGGTGCAACTATTGACATCATATCGAGAGAAGGTAATTCAAAACCAACTATCAGACCTGAAGTTCAAATTGCTAATCAATCTTTTGTAAGGATATTTCAATTACTAAAAGAGTTTGGTTTAACACCATCGAGTAGGGCAAAGGTAAATGCTATGGAGCAAGTAGGTACAACACCTGACGTTAAAATAGAAAACTTTTTTCACGGTGGCGAATAACTTACACAAGATTGACCAGCAAAGATATTACTTTGATAAAAAATCTGCTAGAAGGGCTTGTGATTTTATCGAAACATTTTGTCAACATACTAAGGGAGAACTTGCAGGTCAAAAATTCAAACTAGAATCTTGGCAAGTAGAAATTATTGAGGGGATATTTGGTTGGAAATCTAAAGAAACAAATCTTCGTAAATTTAGACAATGTTTTATTTTTATTCCTAGAAAAAATGGTAAGACAACTTTGATGGTTGGCATTGCTCTTTATATGCTTTTTTCAGATGGAGAGAAAGGTGCTGAGATTGTAAGTGCTGCGGCAGATAAAGAACAAGCAAGATTAAGTTTTTCGATTGCTAAAAATATGGTTTTGCAAGAACCTAATTTGATTAAACGAGCAGGTACTTATCGTGACTCAATCACTTACGATAGGGTGGGGTCATACTACAAAGTTATTTCGGCTGATGCAGACACAAAACACGGATTAAATTTATCTTGTTGTTTGCTTGATGAGATTCACTCTCATAAAAACAGAGATTTGTATGACGTGTTACTCACGAGTATGGGGGCGAGGAAAGAGCCACTTTTACTAGGAATCACCACAGCTGGAGCAGGTAATCAGAAGGACCACATATCAAGAGAACTTTACGACTACACAAAAAAACTTATTGACGGATCAATCGAAGATGATTCATTCTTAGGTATCATTTACGAAGCTGATGAAAGCGATGATATTTTTAGTGAAGAAACTTGGAAGAAAGCAAATCCAGGTTACGGAACAATTATCAAAAAAGAGTATATGATGCAACAATCTATCAAGGCAAAAAACGAGCCTTCATACGAAAACACTTTCCGTAGATTACATTTGTGTCAATGGGTTGCAAATGAAACTAAGTGGATAAGTGACGAAAAGTGGATGGGTTGTTCTGATGAAGTAGATTTACAATCTTTAAAAGGCAAATATTGTTACGCAGGATTAGACCTTGCAAGTACACGAGATATTACTTGTCTTGCTTTATTATTTCCTGATGAAGAGGGTGGTTACGATGTGATTAATTACAATTTTATTCCTGAAGATAACGCTAGAAAAAGGTCTGAAAGAGATAAGGTAAATTATGATAAGTGGGAACGTGAGGGGTACGTTATTTACACTCCTGGAGATGTAACAGATTACAATTACATAAAGCAAAAAATTCGTGATTTAAGTGAATTGTACGACATACAAATTGTTGCTTACGATAGGTGGAACTCGTCACAACTTGTTATTGATTTAATGGAAGAAGGTTGTCCTATGATTCCTGTAGGTCAAGGATTTAAAACAATGTCACCTGCTACAAAAGAATTTGAAACTTTAGTTTTAGGTGGCAAGATAAGACACGGGGGCGATCCTGTGTTAAGGTGGATGATGTCAAATGTAGTTTTGACTTTAGACGCTCCAGGAAATGTAAAGCCAAATAAGGCTAAGAGTAACGAAAAGATTGATGGTGTAGTGGCTTGTATTATGGCACTAAGTGAAGCTATGGAAAATAAAAATAAAGGTGGCTCAACTTACGATGACAAAGAAATATTTTTTATGTAAAGAGCAAATTGTAGAATCACAATACAATGTTATTCGAGAGATTGCAATTAATGTTTTACGCACAAATAACGATCTTCACTTCTTAGATGATTTAGTTCAAGAAGTTTGCTTGATACTTTTAACACAGCGTAACGAATCTATTAAAACAATTTACGAGCAAGGACACTTTAAATTTTATGTAGCAAGAATAATTACTAATCAAGTTTTATCTTCTACATCTCCATTTCACAAACGATACAGGCAAAAAATTCTTGATTTACCTATCATAGAAGAAGAATATAATCTTTTAGCTGATAAGATTTGGGTAGACATACATCACTTTTTAACTAGAAAAGAAAGAGATTTAGTTAATTTAAGATATGTTTACAAGTTAAAAATAAAGGAAATAGCAGACATTAAAGGTGTTTCTACAAGGCAAATTCACAAAAGTTTAAGTAGGGTTAAGAAATATTTACAAAAAAAATACAAATAAAAGGTTCACATATTGTGAATTTATATATATGTATATGGGTAAGGTACATTAAACTTATAGGAATTTGGCAACATCAATATTTGATTTTTTTAAAAGAAAACCACAAGTTAAAAACCAAGAACAAAGGTTTTACGGCTCAGGTATTTACAACACAAGTCTAATAGGCAATGCTTCAGGGCAACCTGTAGATAAGTTACGATCTTTACAACTTTCAACAGTTTGGAGTTGTGTAAGAGTAATCTCTGAAACTATTGCTTCTCTGCCTATCTCGCTTTACGAAAAAGACCAAAGTGACAAGAGATATATTTTATCTAGCAATCCACTACATTTGCTAGTAGGTGAACAACCTTCTACCCTTTACAATTCCTTTAATTTCTTTGAAAAGGCTTTAGTAGACCTCTGTTTAGATGGTAACTTTTATGCTTATATTGAGAGAAATAATGGTGGTTTACCTACTCAAATTATCCCTATTCAATGTGAAGATGTTACTGTCTATGTATCGCCTGATGGTAGAGAAGTTTATTATCAAATAGAACAAAACGAAACTATACCTTATCCTATAACTGGAAAGGTTGGTTCAGACAATATGCTTCACATAAAAGGTTTGTCTTGTGATGGTATTGTTGGTAAATCTCCAATACAAACTCACGCACAATCTTTAGGTGTATCTTTATCCATAGAAGAATTTGCAGGGTCATTCTTTAAAAATGGTGCTTCCGTAGGCGGTATTCTTAAACATCCAGGAACACTAAAACCTGAAACTGCTAAACGATTAAGAGCAAGTTGGAATCAAACTTATAGTGGTTCTATCAACGCAGGTAAAACAGCAATACTTGAAGAAGGAATGGAATTTATGAGTCGACAGATTCCAAACAATCAAGCACAATTCTTAGAAACTAGACAATATCAAATTAGCGATATTGCTAGAATATTTAGAGTACCTAACCACCTAATTAACGATTTAAGCAACGCTACTTATTCAAACATTGAAGCACAGCAAATAGATTTTGCAGTACACACAATTACACCTTGGATTAAGCGTATTGAAATGTCTTTAAATCAAAAATTAATTCCTTTCAACAAAAAAGGTACACAATACTTTAAATTTAACCTTACAGCCCTTTTAAGAGGTGATTCTAAATCAAGAGCAGATTACTACCGAACTTTAGTAAACATCGGTGTAATGTCACCTGACGAGGTTAGACAATATGAAGACTTAAATTCTATGGGTGGTGAAAGTGAAAAAGTTTATATGCAAAGTAATATGATGCCTTTAGATAAATTAGGCGAATCAACAAAAAGAGAAATATAATTATTATGAGTTTAAATCAAATTAAATTACAAGCAACAGAAGCTGTAGCAGTTTCGCCAAGCGATGGAGCAGACTTAGGTACTATACAAGCACTTATTTTTGTAGGTGTAGCGGGAGATATTAAAGTTGATTGTTCAGGGTCAGGCGATGCTATTGTGTTTAAAAATGTTCCTGCGGGAAGTATTTTACCAGTTAAAGTAGATAGAGTTTATAGTACAGGAACTTCTGCAACTAATATGGTTGCTTTATATTAATAAATGATAATAGCCATACAAAATACAATCGGAGCAATCCGAAGTTTTGTTGAGTCTTTTGCTTCAACTAAATCTGTAGCATTTGATGGTACGGATGATTATATGCAAATTGGTAATGTTTTAAATCTTGGTTCGACAACAGATTTTAGTATTTCTTTTTGGGTTAAGGTTAGTGAAGCTACTAATAATACTTTTTTAGGTAAAAGACAAAATAATAGTAATAATTGGAAAATATTTTCAGATTCATCTGATAAAATTAAATTTGAAGCGACAGACGCAGGAACTGTAAGATTTAGTATTGTTTATTCAGGAAGTGCTTTAGCAGAAGGTAGTTGGAATCACGTTGTAGTATCTTGCGATAGAAGTAATGGTTCAACTGGACTTAATTTATATGTAAATAAAATTGCAAGTACATCTGCAGCAGCTTCAGAAGCTGATATAGATAATACTGGTGATTTAAGAGTAGGTGCATTTGGTAGTAATGTAACTCTTGATGGAACTTTAATGGATGAAGTAGCTATATATAATGCAGCTTTAAGTAGTGCTGATGTTGATAAATTATATAATTCAGGAAAGCCAACAGATTTAAGTTTATCAGCATCATACGACACAGATAGAACTTCAAATTTATTGTCTTGGTGGAGAATGGGAGATGGAGTTGGTGATAATTCTAGTACAATAGTAGATCAAGCAGGAAGTAATAATGGTACTTTAATTAATAGTCCAACAATAGTAACAGATGCACCATAAGATATGAGAAAATATGTTATTATAAATAAAGACGAAGTAGAAAGTGTTGATTTTAATCAAGTTCTTGAAACTAGTAAAGAAACTCTTAGATATAAAATTGATGGTAGTGAAAGTTTTGTAAAGTTTGAGGGTGATACACCATCTTTTTTAGAGGGTAAAACTACTTATACTTTGAGTGAAATTTTACTTATATTAAATGACCCTTTAAATGGTTGGGTGTTTAGTGATATATAAAAATAATGGCTTTAAAAGACATAAATACAACCCCTACAAGTGGAATGAAATCCGAAGCTAAGAAAGGTTTGGAGTGGAGAAAAGAGTTTGGTAGAGGTGGAACGAGTGTAGGTGTTGCAAGAGCAAGAGATATAATTAATGGTTCTTTAACTATTTCTACAATAAAAAGAATGTTTAGTTTTTTTAGTAGACACGAAGTAGATAAGAAGGCTGAAGGATTTAGACCAGGAGAAGAAGGTTATCCAAGTGCTGGTAGAATAGCTTGGGCATTATGGGGCGGAGATGCAGGGTTTAGTTGGTCAAGAAAAAAATCAGCACAGATTAAAAAAGAAGAAGAAAAAAATAGTTACGATATGGAAAATAAAGAAACTAGAATATATAATGGTAACCTAGAGGTTCGGATGGATGAAGATTCAAAAGAAAAAAAAGTAACTGGTTACGCTGCCTTGTTCGATACTGATAGTAGAGATTTAGGTTTTAGAGAAACAATATCTACTCGTGCTTTTGACGGGAGATTAGAAGATAATGTAATCCTAACTTATAACCACGATTCTAACTTAATGTTAGATAGAAATATAGGTGGTACACTACAATTAACTGTAGACGAAAGAGGGTTACGATATGATGCTACTTTACCTGACACAACAGCAGGAAAAGATGTAGCAGAACTTATGAAAAGAGGTTTGCTTTATGAATCTTCTTTTGCATTTACTGTAGAAGATGACGAGTGGAGTAAAGATGGAGATACAACACGAAGACAAATTAATAAAATTGGTCGGTTAGTTGATGTTTCTATAGTAGGGGTGGGTGCTTATGCAAACACCGATGTTGCTCTTCGTTCTAAGGAGAACTTTGAAAAAGAGGAATCTGAAGTAATTGTCGAAGTAAAACAAGAAGTTAAGGAATCGTTTGACGATTCAAAGTTAAATATATTAAGTAACGAATTAAAACTAAAAAAACGAATATGAAAAATTCGATTGAAATTCGTCAAGAACGAGCAAATGCTATTGAAAAAGCTAACGACTTGTTAAACTTGGCAAAAAATGAATCTCGTGATTTCACAAATGACGAGCAAGTATCATACGATGGTATGATGACTAACATTGACAAAATGGCTAAAGATATTGAAGTTATTGAACGTCAAGAAAAATTAAACGCAGAAGTTGCTTCTAATCCAGTTTCTTTTGAAACTCAAGATGTAGGTACATCTAAAGAAGAACGATCGTATTCTTTCTTTGAGGCTGTAAACGCTGCAAAATCAGGTAGAATAGAAGGTTTGGTGCGTGAAATGGATCAGGAAGCTCGTAACGAAAATCCTAATCAAAACTTTAGAGGTGTTGCTATTCCAAGTTCAGTATTAGAATCTCGTGCTAATAACACAGCAGTAACAGCAAGTGCTTCTCCTTCAGATGTTCGTTCATTTACTGATGATATGTTTGCTGCTTCTGTTCTTGTAGGAGGTGGAGCGAATTTTTATACTGGATTAAGTGCTTCACAAAAAGTACCAATTGTAACAGGAATAACAGCAGCTTTTCAAGCTGAAGCCGCAGGTGTAAACACTCCCGCAGGTGTTATTGGTGGTGCTGAATTGACTCCAAACACTATTATTGCTGCAACTAATGTTTCTAACGCAGCATTTGCACAAAATTCTAGTATAGAAGGTGCTTTTAGACGTTCTATGGCAGCAGCTATTATGTCAAAATTTGAAGAAAACTTGTTACATCAAGCTGACCAAACTGGTCCTAATTCTATCTTTTTAGATTCTCCTTCAGCAGGTACAAAATGGGCTAATTCAGGTACAGGTGTAGTTCAACCTATTGCTTCTATTCAGGCAATGACTAATTTAATGATTACTCAATTTAACGACACTAATAAAGAGTCTATTAAATTGTTAATGAATGGAGCAGCATACAAATGTTTAATGGTTGAGGTTTCAGGTACAGCAGGTTCAGGTATTTCAGCAGGAACTCTTAATCTACAAGATAGAAGAGTTCTTAACATTCCTTACTTTGTATCTAATAATGTTGGTGCTGGTACAGATTCTGCTACTAAAGCAAGAGCATTGATGATAGATATGGAAAAAATACACCTATGTATGTTTGGGGCTTTAGACGTGTTAGTGGACCCTTACAGTCAATCTTTAAACGGAGGGACAAGAATTGTTTTAAGTACATTACTTGATGGTCTTGTTTCACAAGATGTTGCTGGTAATAAAGAAGCAGGTGTAAACATTGTTTCAACGCTTACTGCATAATAATTAGATTAATTTAAAAGGTGAAAGTGGTAATACCCTTTCCCTTTTCTTTATAAGCCAATAAATGTCGTATTTAGATAACATATTTGATTCAAACACTTACCAATACCTTAATCCTAGTCAAAATAGGTATGGTAATTTAGAGTTTATTGAATTAGAAAACGCTAATCAAGTTGTAACAACTGCTGAATTAAAATCTCAACTTAGAGTTGATGGTTCTACTGAAGACACGTTGTTGGGTACATATATAAGTGCTGCGACTCAAATGGCTGAACACTATTGTAACAGACACTTTATTACAGCTAAATATAAACTTTGGTTTAATGAATTACCAAATAAATTTAGTTTGTATTACCCTGATGTTACTTTTACTTTTACTGGAGCAGATGCTGCTAAAGATGGTTTACACTATTTAGCTGCTGTTGGTTCTACTTATACTTTATTTGCCAATACAAATTGGTATTCTAATCAAAACACCAATCCTTGTCAAGTTACGTTTACTACAAAACCTTCGGATGCAATAAGTACAAGTAATTTGACAGGTGCTACAAATGGTATTTACTATTTTCAATTTAAGACAGGATTTGGAGATGCTGCAAGTGATGTTCCTGACGCTATAAAACAAGCGATTAAATTAATTGCTGCTGATATGTATTATTTCAGAGAAGATCGTAAAAGACAATTTCCTATGGCTTCTGAAATATTGTTACAACCTTATAAATGCTATCAATAAAATATGGCTTTTATTAGTGAAATAAAGGCAGGAGAGTTTAACATCAGATTAGACTTGATGTACACTAGCGATTCTACAAATAGTTTTGGTGAGGTTACAAGTACCTATGCTACAACATATAGTTTTTGGGCAAAAAAAAATGTTACATCATTAAGAAATATAAATGAAAAATGGGAAGGTGACCAATTACAATCTTATGGTAACTTCTTTTTTCAAGTTAGATACGATTCTACTTGGGTTAATACACTTAAACCTACTTGGCGATTAAGAAACTCAGATTCGCCTAATGAAACTTATGAGATATTAAGTTGGATAGTAGACCCTCGAAAAGAGTATGTTGAGTTTTACGCTAGATTAGATTTAGACTAATGGCGAATTTTTTTAAACCAAATGCAGGAAAATCTTCTTTTAAACGTCTTGAAATAATAGGTGTTGAGGAACTTAAAAAAGCCTTTACAGAAATAGGAGAAACTAGAAAAAGGGCTAGAACCGAAATAAATAAAGCGTTGCAACCTGCTGCTAAGATAGCACAAAGAGCCGCTAAACAAAAATATAAATTAGCGAGTAAGCAAGAAGTGCCAGGTAAAAGATATAATCCTAATACTCGTAAAACTATAATAGGAAGAACTTTAGCAGATTCAATACAAGTAATTACTGCTACAAAGTCAAGAGAGCCAGGATTACTTGTAGGACCAAGAGTTAAAGGTCGCTTTAAAAGTGCTAACTGGAGTAAGAATGGTGCAGTAAATTTAGCACAATTATTGATAAGAGGTTCAAGTGGTGAAAGATTTACCAAAAGCGGTAAAAGTACAGGTATTTTACCTGCCCAACCTGACCACTTATTAAAAGTAGCAAAAGAAAAAGGTAACCAAATAACATCGGTTGCCGAAAGAGGAATGGACAAACTCTTTGATAAAATATTTAGAAAACAAGGATTTAAGTAAAATATGTTTGCAGTAATAGGACAAAAAATAGCAACACAGTTACAAGCTACAGCAGCATTTGTAAGTGCTAATGGAGCAAATAATGTTTTTCCAGTTCGCATACCGCAAACTCAATCTTATCCTTGTACAATATATGAAATAACTAACGTAAGTAATTTTATGTCTAAAGGCAGTTCGCTAGATTCGTGTAATGTAGATATAACTATATCAACTTTTTCAGAATCGTATGCAACTACTTATAATCAAGCAAAGGCTTGTGTTGAATCTTTAGACCTATTTTCAGTAACTTATACCGAAGATAGTCAATCTTACACAGCAAAATTTAACTTCGAGTCGCTTAGTGACGAATACCACAACTCGGCTGAAGTTTTTTATAAGAATATCAATTTCAACTGTTTAATAATTAAAAATTAAAATAAAATGGCAATAGTAAATGCAACCGATGTTATAATAAAATTAATTGATGGTGCAGGTAATACACCAACAGCAAATCTTTTATTTGCTACAAGCGCAAGTTTAAGTATATCTATGGATTTAAGAGATTCAACAACAAAAGCAAGTAATGGATTTCAAGATAATTTAGCAGGACTTAAATCTTGGGAAGTATCAGGAGATGGATTTGTAGATTTAACAAGTACAGCAAATTCTACAAAAGGTTTAATTGACCAAATGTTAAGTTCAACTCCTGAAGTAGAAGTTAGGTTTGGTACTACTGCTTCAGGAGAATTTTATACTGGCTCTGCTTTTATAACATCAATTTCTATTGATGCAGGTGTAGAAGAAAACGCAACATATTCTGTATCTTTACAAGGAAATGGATCACTTGCATAGTATTAACTTTTAAATTTATAAATTATGGCAATTAAAAACGCATCGGATTTATTAGTTTATAGAAGATATTCAACAGCAGTAAAACAAAAGACTAGAATTTTTATAAAATCATCTAGTCCTACAAATGCTACAGGAACAATTAACATTTTAAATTCAGCAACTGAAAATGGAGTTAATGTTGCATCAATTGAAACTGCTGCTGCTACTACAGGAGATCAATTTCTTGAGAAAATTAGAGCAAAGTTAATTTTAGACTCTAAATATAATGCTCCTACTTCAAGTACAACAGATGGCGATTATGTTTTTAGAGATTTTGAAAATGAATTTGCAGGTGAATTGACTAATGATATTACTTTAGGTAATGGTACAGCAACTATAGATTCTGATGCGGTAATTATTTCTGTAATAAGAGAAGGTGAAACTGCCACAAAAGACCCTATAGCACATAGTACATCAGCAAGTTTTTCTGTTAGTCAAGATTACAGAGATATTACTACAAAAGATTCAGGTGGATTTCAACAAAATGCTACAGGTTTAAGGTCTTTTGAAATTACTACGGAAGCTTTACAAGATTATAATTCTGATTTAGATTTTAGAGATTTTTTTAATTCTGTAGGCTCAAGAGAATCTGTTACTGTAAGATTTGCTGAAAGAGATACTGGTGGTAGTAGTGATAAATATTATGAAGGAACTGCTTTTATTACAAGTTTGTCTATGAATGCAGGAGTCGAAGATAACGCAACTTACTCTGTAACATTTACAGGTACAGCAACAATTACATCGGGTACAGATTAATAATAACTAATAAATAAAAAATGAAAAAGGTAGAGATTGGCGGTAAACTTCGCCCAGTAAGGTTTTCGTATTTATGTTTAAAAGACATTTGCGAAAAAACTAAAATTAAGTTGTCTGATATGAGTGAATTAGGAAGTGAAATAGATCACGTTGGTATAATGACTTACTATGGTCTTAAACACGGAGCAAAAAAAGAGGGATTAACCTTTAAACACTCAATAAAAGAGATTGAAACTTGGTTAGATAACGAAGATTTTGGTAAGTTAAATGAAATCTTTGAAGCCTTCCAAATGGACCAACCCCAAAGTGAGGGAAAGTAAACGAGGGAGAGGAAATAGATAATGAACAAAGTGAAATTAATTGGGACACGATTGAGAAAACTGGATTAGGAATGTTGGGGTTATCGTATGACGAACTATACGATTTAACCCCTCGTTCATTTTCTAACAAACTCTTAGGATTTAACAATTACCAAACTCAACTTTTAGAAAATAGTTGGGAGCAAACAAGGCTTATAATTCACTCGACTTTATCGCCACATTCAAAGAAAAGATTAAAACCCAAAGAAATATTACCTTTCCCTTGGGATGACAAGAATAAGCCTAAAAAAGAACTTGCTTCTAAAGAACACATACAAAAAGTTATAGAGAAGTATAATAAGAATAAGATTAAAAAATTGAACTAATGGGTGGAGCAAAAACGCTATCGATAATTGTAGCAGCCAATATAAAGGGGTTAGAAACTGCTATGAAAAAGGCTAACAAGAGTGTTAGCAATTTTGGTTCTACTGCTGCTAGAGTTGGTTCTATGCTAACTTTTGGTGTTACAGCCCCTTTAGTAGCTATGGGTAAAGCTGCTACAGATACTTTTGTTGAGTTTGAAAATTCAATGGCAAAAGTTCAAGCAGTAACTCAATCTACTAAAACAGATTTTGCTCTTTTAAATAGTGAAGCAAAACGATTAGGTGGTTCTACTCAATTTACAGCACAACAATTTGCTGAACTTCAATTAGTATTAGGTCGTAAAGGTTTTAAAACTGATGCTATTACAAATATGACTGAATCTGTAGCTAAATTAGCTTTAGCAACAGGGTCTGATTTAAGTTTAGCTGCTGAAACAGTATCTTCTAGTATAAACGCTTTTAACTTACAAGCATCTGACGCATCTCACGTTGCAAATACTTTAGCAATGGCTGCATCTAATTCATCACTACAACTAAGCACATTTTCTACGGCTTTTGCTAATGCAGGGGCTAGTGCAAGTGCAGCAGGTGTAGATATCGAAGAATTATCTGCTATGATGGGTGTTTTATTAGATAATGGTATAAAAGCAAGTAAAGTAGGTACAGGTCTTAATGGTATATTTATAAAATTAAAAGAAAGAGGTATATCTCTTACAGATAGTTTAGATAGATTATCTGAAGGAGAATTAACATTGGAAAGAGCAACTGCCTTAGTTGGAAAACAATTTGGTAAACAATTTTTAATATTAGCAAAAAACAGAGATAAGGTAAAAGAATTAACTCACGAATACGAAACAAATACTGATGCACTTGATAAAATGGCAGAGATTATGGGTGGCACTACCTTTGCTAAAATTAAAAAAATGCAATCAGCTATGGAGTTGGCTAGATTAGAGTTTGGTGAAGTTATAGCAAAAATGTTAATGCCAATGATAGAATTACTTACAGACTTAGCTAACAAGTTTAGTAGTTTAAGTGATAGGACTAAAATAATAGTTGGAATTATAGGTAGTTTAGCTGCTTTAGCAGGACCAGTATTATTATTTCTTGGTGGACTTTCTATGTTACTACCTGTTATTGCTACAGGTTTTACTGCACTTAGTGGGGCTTTAGTTGGAGTTATAACTTTTTTGGGAGAAGTTATTGTGATTGGTGGAATAATTGCAGGAGTTTTAATGTCTATAGGTGTTCTTATACAAATAGTTGTAGATAATTGGAGTGCTTTAACTGAAAGATTTACAAGTGTAAGTTTTTGGGAATTAGCTTTTAGAAAAATAAGAAAAATATTTATTGATTTTAATCCTTTCAATTTATTAATAGATGCTTTTAATTTACTTTCTTCTAAACTTGGTGGTCCTACTATAAATAAAATCACCGATCCTTATAATGATTTAATGATTGATTTATTAGAAAAAAATCAAAAGTTTGAGAAATCATTTACTCCTGTAGGCGATTCTATGAAAACTGCTTTTGGTAAAGCAACAAAAATAATAAAGGGTGCTAAAGATGCGTTAAGTGATTTCTTTTCTTTTGATTTGGGTGGAGGTAAAAAATCAGGTAAAAATAAAGATAATACTAAAACAAGAACACTAGAAGAAGCTTATGATGCTATATTTGGAGAAGGTGCTTATAAGGCTTTACAAGAAGATGAAAAGTTAAAGGCTGAAGCAAAATTAAGGCAACAAAGATTTTTTAACGCTATAAATACATTTGCTCAAAATTCTGCAATTACATTTGCACAAAGTTTTGCTGATATAATTACAAGTGGACAAGGTTTACTTAAAGGTTTAGGGGATGTATTTACGCAAATTTTAAAACAACTTGCTGCTATGGTAATTAAAGCGGCTGTATTAGCCGCAATATTTGCTATGTTCCCTGGAATGCAAGGTATGGGGGCAGAAGGAGCAAAAAGTTTTACTAATATTTTTCAAGGAATGTTAGGTGGTAAATTTGCCAACGGAGGTAGACCACCTTTAAATAAAATGAGTTTAGTAGGGGAGAATGGACCAGAATTATTCAACCCTGGTAGTCAATCAGGAACAATTATACCTAACCACGCTTTAGGTGGCGGATCGGTTATACCTGATGTAAGAATATCGGGTAATGATTTATTGATTGTATTTAATAAAGCACAAAGAAGAAAAAATCTTAGATAATTGTTATGGCATTTGGAAAAGTAAGACACTCACAGATATTAAGTGAAGCAGGTAACACTTGGGATGTAGAAATATATAAAGAAGGTTTTTCAGGGACTTCCGTTGAGTTTAATATGCAAGGCGAAGGCTTTACTATTACTTGGAATGGTCAAGGAGATACTTTAGACACTCAATTCTTAGGCTCTGAATTAACTCTTAATTATTATGTAGAGAACTCTACTGATGAAGATTTTATATATGACGAGGTTTTACCTTTAGGAGATGAAAAATTTTACATAAGAATATTTAAAACAGAATCGGGTAGCACTAAAAAGATTTGGTGGTTTGGTTGGCTTACACCTTCTTTTGACACTATAGAAAATTTACCTTTTCCTTATGTAGTTCAACTAAATGCTACAGATTCTTATGGGACATTTAAAGCAAGAGATAAAGATTCTTTTTACGATTACGATGATAAAGTTTCTTATAAAAAAATAACAGAAATTATTGGGGCTGAATCTCCCCCTACAGGAGCAAGTGCAACGGATTTTAGGGGTTTTATGGGAAGAATGAATTTATTGCCTGATAGTGTAAATAATGACACTCCTTGTCCTTTTTATATAAATGGTGCTAGTGGTGATAAAACTAATATTATAACTAATCAAATACATTGGTATAGAAGAAATGCTGACGATTCTATTCAAGATTATAATATTACATATTTACCCAATAATGGTTCTAACACAATTTTGCGTGACCCATTTTTTAACTATTATTTCTCTAAATCAGCTTTTGCTCAAGAAGATGCTTTTGATGAAAATGATGAGTTAATAATTCCTTATGGTACTGCTTTAGAATATAAAGAATCAGATGTATTTGACACAGTATTAAAAGTTTTTGGTGCTGTAGGTTTTTTATCTGAAGGTTCTTATATTTTTAGACAACCTTTTAATTATAAAGCAAACACAGATGGTACTGTAGACCAACAAACTTATCAATCATTAAGTAATTTTAGTACAGCAATTTCAAGTAGACCTAGTGCAAGTACATCAAACGATTTATTAACTATAGATCAATCTACTCACGTTGTTTTAGGTGGTTCTAGTTTAAACTACGAATCTTCATATAAAAATGTAAGTATTGATTTTAATGAAGGTTTTAGTATTGCTACTGTAGAACAAGGCACTTTATTAGATACTCGAATTGGTATAGGTACATTAACATCACAAGATTTAGGTCAAATTAATTTAAGTTTTTGGGCTGAAGCAATTGAAGTTGTTAATGAACCTTTTAGTGCATCACAAACAACTAATACACCTAGATACAGTGAAAGTACTCTTAATAGGATTAGAAAAAGAAGTGTTCGTACACATTCTAGACTAAAAATAAGTTTATTAAAATCTGATGGCACTAGATTATATTTACAAGAAAACGCAGGAAGTAATACACTTACTTGGATTGGAAGTGAAACTGTTTTAAATATATATAGAGGATTAAGTGTGTTTAGTAGTACTTATTCAAACAGCCCATTAAATGATACAAGTTTAATGGCTGATAGTTTAAATTATACTAATATAAGTACAGTTGCAACAAACGACCCAGTTGCATCAGGAACACCAGGAACAAGGACTACTAGAACTCAGATAAAATTTAATTGTATAGTAGAAAGACCAACTGTTACAGGTGTTGTTGAAATAGAAATGGATTCTAGAAATGCTACTACTGGATATTTTACTGGAATATATCAACAATATAAGACTGGAGATTATACTCCATTTTCTACACCACCTACATTTGTTTCTACTGAAACACAAGCAATTAGTATAGGATTTAGTTATGATGATGTAGAACAAGGAGAGGCAATTACTTCAACTGTAACTTATACAGCTAATCAAACTGACACACCATCTAATAAATTAAATAACTTAGGGACAAGTGTTTTAGGACAAACACCAATAAGTCCTTTATTATCTGTTGCTTTTAGAGAAGCTACAGAATCAAGTTCAGGAGGATCAGCATCTACTTACCCTTTAATGAACGAAACTGATAAATTTAACATTAAACCTTGTATTACAGGTTTTGTTAGAGATAATCCAGGAAGTCCTAGTCCATTAAATTTATTAAAACAATTAACTCAAGAAAGATTAAACTTACAATTTAAACCACTTGAAGTATTACAAGCAGATATATTTAGCCCAACAATATCACCTTCTAAATTAGTTAAGTACAGAATAAATGGTGACTCAGGTAGTTATAAATATTACGCTTTTAAAGGTGGTACTTTTAAAGCACAAAGTGACACTATGAGTGGAGAGTGGTTTAAAGTTCAAGAAGTTACTCCTACAATAACTACTACAGTAGGTGGTGGTTTTGTAGATTCTTCAGTTATAATTCAAGAAAACCTTGCTCTTTTAAATGAAAAAATATCTGAACAATCTAATACTTTACAAGAATCTATTAGTGCTAGTTCATTTACTACAACTACAGCAGCTATATCGACTAAAACAACTCATACTACTATTACTGTAGTTGCTACAACAGAAACTTTACAAAGTGGACAAAGTATTCGTTTGAGTAGACCTGATGGAACAGACTCAATCACAATGTCTTTAAACACCTCAGCACCTGCTACAGGGACTACATTAACAGTACCTAGTTTTACACCTGATGTGACTTATCCTATTGGTAGTTTAGTAAGGTTAAATGATGTAGTTGTCCCTACAATAGAACAAGTAAGTCAAAATAGAATGGGAAGTAAAGGGACTCCAGGAGAAACAGGTGGTACTGGTCCAAATGACTCAGGTGCTGTACATACTATTTCAGATGGTGCAGGTTATATCCACTCGCAAGATATAGGTGATTTAAATGGAACTTTATACAATAGTCTTAATATGAGGTTTTATAGTGGTATGGGTGAAGGAACTGATTTTGATAGTTCAGGCGAATCTATACCAAATGATTCTAATAATAGAATTACGGGTCTTGTAACTACTCAATCAGGAGAATTAAAGAATCAAGGTTCGGGTAATATTACTTCGGGTGCGGTTTCTTTATTTTCAGGAGATTTATTACAAAATGGTTCAGGAGATGCTACTTCAGGAAATATTATTATAAGAGGTGGGTCTGCTGCAACTGAAAGCGGGGATTCACAAAGTGGAAGTGTAACTATTCAACCTGGAGTATCTAGTTCCACAAGTGGTACAGCAACTAAAGGAACTGTTGAAATTGGTTTAGCTACTTACATCACAAATATATTAGGTGATTTAAATGTAGCAGGAACTTTAGTTGATGGTGCTACAGAAATTAAAATTCTTCCTAGTGATTTTATACCTGATGATGGGGGTAGACCAATAATGATAGACGATAGTACTACAGGTAGAAGATTTTTAGAATCATTTTCAACAAATAAAATGTACGCATCAATTAAGATACCAACTGGAAAAAAAGCAACTTTAGTTGATGTGTATGGAAGTGATACAAGTGCAATTATAGTTTTTGAAGCAAATATTAATAGCGACATTATGACAACTAAAGGTTTGGGTAATGTTGGTACTCAAATTGATATTGTAGATATAAATGCAACAACAACAAATTATATTTTATTAGAATTAGTACAGACATCATCTGAAAAAATTTATGGTGGTAAAGTTACAATAGCAAATATTTAATATGGCATTAGCAAGTAAAGAATCAGGACGAATACACAATAAAACTGGTAGTGATTTAAGTGAAATGCGAGATAGTTACACTAACTCTAAGCACGTTGATTTAACTCAATACCCACCCGAAGCGGCTTTATTACATCAACTACAATTAATGCAAAACGATATAGACGAATTGCGTAGATATATACAAAGTAACGAGATAGCTACTGAAATTGATGCAAGTAATTTACCTACTTCAGCACCAAGAACTTCAGGGTTATTATGGAATAATAGAGGAACTGTAAAGGTTTCATAAAAGGGGGGTGCGATAGTCTTTTCTTATCGCTACCTTTTCGATTATCGTGCCTACCCTTTGTTTAAAAATGTAACATTAAAAATTATTATGGATAAAGACACTATCGAAATAATATTAGCTAACGCAGGTGCATTATCACTTTCTTTAACAGATATACACGAAGGTTTACAAGTTTTATCTTTAGGGGCTGCTTTTATTTTTACTGTAATTAAGATAATTAAGGAGGTAAAAAAATGGCGGTAAAAAAAGAAGAAAAAGAAATACAAGACCAAACTTTTAAAATAAGTATAAAAACTTTTTTTGCAGTAGGAGCAAGTTTAGTCCTTCTTGTAGGAGAGTACATTGTCCTTCAATCGGATATAGAAGAAGCAAAAAGATTGCCTGAAATTACAGAACCTACAATAACTCGAATTGAACTTGATTTAAAAAATCAAATACTACTAGAAAAATTTGAAGAGATTGAAAAAGATATTGAAAAAATTAATCAAGATATAAAAGAAGTTAAAAGAAAAATATATAATTTATAATAATGAGGTTAAGTAAAAACTTTGTATTATCAGAAGTTACTCGAAGTAATACAGCAAAAAGATTAAGTATAGATAATGAGCCTAGAAAAGAACATTTGGAAAATTTGCAAAGGCTTATATCTAATCTTATACAGCCTATGCGTGACCAGTTGGGTGCTATTCGGATCACTAGCGGTTATCGTTCCCCGACACTTAATCGTGCTATTGGTGGTAGTTCTAAATCGCAACATTGTAAAGGCGAAGCACTTGACCTGCAATTTTGGAAAGATGGTCAAATGTGTAATAAAGAAATATTTGATTGGATTATAGAAAGTGGTTTAGATTTTGACCAAATGATTAATGAATTTGATTATTCTTGGATTCACTTATCTTTAAGGAAAAAAGAAAATAGAAAAAGTGTGCTTATAGCTTACAAAGACGATGAAGGCGATACAGCATATAAATACGCACCTGATATAATAATATTATAATGATAAAAAACATTATTAAATCTTTAGTAGGTCAAGCATCTACTATTATAGACGAAGTAGTTACGACTGATGAAGAACGAGAACAACTTAAACAACAATTCAAGAAGGTTGTACAAGACCACGAAAAGGAAATGTTTGCCCTTGAGGTTCAAGATAGAAAGAGTGCAAGAACGATGTTTAGCGATGACAGCGTCATTCAAAAAGTTCTAGCCATCATATTTACTGGTGCTTATTTTTTCTTATCTTATACGATGTTTAAATACTTTGTAATGAACACACTTGAACTATCTGATTACGAAATTGGTTTTATATCAACTGTATTCGGTGCTATGTCAAGTAAAGTAAACACTATAATTGATTTCTTCTTTGGAGGGTCATCTAAAGGAAAATAATTTATTTAGTGCCTTACTTACCTAAACCTAGAGATAAAAGAACTAAAAAGGAAAAGAATAAGTCTTGGGGTGGAGATACTTCTTTTTACCGCACAACTCCTTGGAGAAAGTTGCGACAAATTGTTCTTAATAAAAACCCTCTTTGTGTTCATTGTTTAAAAGAAGATATAGTAACTCAAGCTGATGTAGTCGATCACATAGTTCCTATTAAAATGGGAGGTGCTAAATTAGACGAAAGAAATCTTCAAGGTCTTTGTCACAAGCACCACAATAAAAAGACACACGATGAGAACAACCCGAAACAGATATAGAAGTAAATATGAGCAAGATGTTTGTGGTAGGCTTGATAAGGCTAAAGTACCATTTCACTATGAAACAATTAATCTTCATTATGAGATTACCGAACAACGAAAATATATACCTGATGTTATATTACCAAACGGAATCATTATTGAATTAAAAGGAAGGTTTACTGCAAAAGACAGGAAAAAAATGTTACTTGTAATAGAGCAACATCCTGACTTAGATATAAGAATGGTGTTTATGAGATACAAAAATAAATTAAACAAGCACAGTAGAACTACTTATGCTGATTGGTGCGATAAACACAAAATTAAGTGGGCTGACAAGTACATCCCCGACACTTGGATTCAGGAGTAGACTCTTTTCCTTCCTCTATACGAATTAACTTTTCTAAATAGACTGCTAAGTCCATAGCCTCTTCTTGTGCGTGTCTAAGCCACTCTAAATTAGTTAAATCTTTTCTATCCATACCTTGTGGATGACCATACTTCTTTTTACCTACTTCGGCTCTATCAAGTATTCTAAGGCAAACTTTCTTTTCTACACTACTCATAGTTTACGTCTATATGGTTCGTTTTCTCCAAACATTAATTCCCAAACATCTTTAACCACAAAACCTTGGCTTTCTCTTTCTTTTACTATTTTCATTTTTTTAGACCTTAAATCTTTATAGTACAAATTATGACTTCCACCAAACTTGTCAATTATTACATTGCCAGTGTGTTTTTTCTTTTCGTGTAGAAATATATTTTTATTTTTCATCATAGTTTCGCTAAAGTACAAAAAAAAAGGACATCTCGTGAAAGACATCCTTTTTATTAACTAACCAAAAAAATCATTATGTCACAATGAACAAAAAGAATTTGGTCAAATATAAAACAATTTTCCGACATTATAAGGTATAAATGTAATATATTTATAAATATACTTTTTTCTGTTAAATTCTGTAGACTCAGGCATCGTTCTCCAAACCCACTTATTTACCCTTAACTTATTTAAATTAAACACAAGTGCTGTATCGCACTTAAAAAAATTAAAGTACAACCCTTGTGCCGACTTTTCATTTTTTGTTCTTCTTAATATCCTTTCGTACTTGTGCATCTCTAAAATTAATCCACCTGGATATTTATCTTTTGCTTCTTGTAAAGTAAAATTTCTTTGTTTCATCTCGCAATAGTATTTCTTATCGTCAGACTCGTAAGTAAAATCCCAATTAGACAAATTATTATTAGTCGGTTCGTACTTCACATCATACTTTGTACCAAATCTATCGAGTAAATCTAACTCTTTTGCGTTCACTTTACATTTTAATTAATTAAAAGTAAGGGGGAAAAGCCTACTGACGATCAAATCATTTAACCCCTCCCCCTTCACAAGAACTCTTAGAATAGAACATCAAATTTAAATCTGAAATTAAAAATATAATTCTATTCTAAAAAAATTATGCAGCGTTCAAGTAGCTTGCTCACTTTTATCGTATATCTTTCTTAATATTTCTACCATTACATTAACTGTAATAGAGTTTCCTGCTTGTTTATAAAGTTGTGTATCTGAATTTACTTTCTCAACCTTATAAAACTCTTCATCAGTAAACCCTTGTAATCTCCAACATTCTAAAGGTGTTAATCTTCTGATTTTATTTTTATAATTATGTATAGGTATATGACCACCACCATCTCCCATAGCTGTAGTTAGTGTTGGAGATATATCAAACATTCTAGCAGCATTTTTTTGTGTACCACCAATAATCTCAATAGCTTGAGTATTTTTTGTGTCTAAACAATAAGTAGTGCCATCCTCTTTACTTAAATGCCCTGTGCCACCCTTACCTGTTTTACTTGATCGGGGAAAAAGTGAATGTACAATAATACTATTATCCGTTGGACAAAGAGCAGCATTTGCCCTAAGACAATTAGCAATATCATCTCCATTTTTAGGTTGCCACTGAAACCCTGTTCCTTTTTCTTTATGTCTTTCTTTATGTTTAGAAAAACTTTTAATCATCTTATCACTTAAATAATATTTCTTAGGAACTATAATATATTCACCATCAGTTAATAATTTATAATAAGATGCTATTAAACAATTAGCAACATTTTTTTTATCAGTATCTGTAAAACCTATGCTTCTTTTGTTTTTTTCTAAAGTTTTAATTCTTTGATTTGATAAATAAAATTTACTATTTGGATTATCTTGTAATATATCTTTTAACCTTAATTCTAATGGAATCTTTTTAGGGAATCTAAACTCTTTCCAATCTTTAAATCCAACAATGAATATTCTTTCTCTATTTTGTGGTATGCCATAATCTTTAGTATTAAGCACTTTAGTATAAATATGATAACCTAAACCATCTTCTATATTATCAAGCCTTATTTGACCATTTAAAGTACCACCACAATTAGTAAGAACATCCGTAATAGTTTGATATGTTCTACCACTATCGTGTGATAATAACCCTTTAACATTTTCAAGAATAAAACACTTTGGTTGATTTACTTTTATAAACTCTGCTACATTAAAAAATAAAGTACCTCTAACATCATCAAAACCTCCTCGCTTACCTGCCATTGAAAAAGATTGACAAGGGAAACCTGCTACATATAAATCTAATTGAGGTGCTTCTTTATAATCTCTAGTAGTTATGTCGTCATAAAATTTATTAGGATTATTTAACGCTAAAAAACTTTGCTTTGCAAACTTATCAATATCACAAGCAAATATATTTTCGTGAGGTAATCCTAATCTTTTTAAGGCGGCTTCTGGAGAACCAATACCACTAAAATCTGTTCCTATTTTAAACATATCTAAAATATTGCGTTAGTTGGTGTCTTCTTTACAGTTTCTTGTATCGGGTCTATTAAAGTTCCATTTTCATTAAGATAACCAAATCTACGCTTCTTATACGAATAAAACAAACAAACTGGATCGGGTTGAGGAGTAGGTACTCCTACTAACTTTTGAAACTTTACTTTTTGAACGTGAATCTCAGTAACATTCCACTTATCACTTTGTGGATTACGATGAAACACAATAAAATTATCCGCCCTATTTCCAAACATAGCACCATACTCTACATCACTCATATTCGGAGCAGGTCGACTACCATCGTCATTTCTTAACCTATTTGCCGCAGTACCTGGATGCACAACTAAATAAAATAAAACATTGTGCTTCTTTATAAATCTTCTAATGTTACTTAAAGCGTCATAGTAGTAATCGTATTTATTTTTATTAGATGTAGCCTTCAAATCATTTAAAGGGTCTATTGATATTCCATCATATTTATTGTCTTTTAAACACGCACTACACACTTCTAAAACATTTTCTACAGTAGGGGTTTCATTAAACACAAGTACAGTAAAATGTTCGTAAGCCCAAAAAATCGCTTCTAAAAACTCAGAAGTATTTATCCTATCGCTATAATCTTTATCGGCTGTCTTACCACAATACATCTCAGCAATATCTATCATTAAATCACCCACAGGTTCATTCTCAGGACAATACATTAACCACTTCCAATTATATAATTTGGAAGCCATCATCATAAGAAAAAGTTGTGTAGTAGTTTTACCGATATTAGCAAAACCAGTCATTATAGTAAGTTCTCCTTTTCTAAAAGTATAGTGTGGGTCTAACTTTTTTATTCCTGTCGTTAAACCTTTTGTGTAGCCATTTTGATATTTATCAATACAATATGAAACTACATCTTGTTCGGGTATTATTTTACACTCAATAGCCACCTTACCTCATACTTTTTATTTGGTCATCAAAGTAGCTAGAATCTATTTCACCCTTTTTATTCCTAGAAATCCACCCTGAAGCAGCCATTTTCCAATTCTTCATTTGATTTTTACCTACCTTCCAACCTTGGGACTCGTAGTAATAAAAAAATCGTTCAGCTTCACGCTTATTGCTACCTTTATCTTTGAAATAGGCTATTGCTTCAGCGATGGAACTAGGATGTGCTAAAGCCCCCCGACTCTCCGCACCAATATTATCCAAGTTCTCAAAAAGTTCTTTTTGATACTCTATATCGTTTTCGATTAAAACCTTTAATATAGATTTGTGAACTCTATTATTTGGGTTTAACTTTGGTCCATATTGAAATTCTATAAACCCAGTAAGATACCACCTACCATTAGCTAAAACCATTATTCTATTCTTGTCACGATTAACTACTTCTAAGAAATCTTTTATGTTGATTTTACTACCAACTAACAACTCAAACACTCTTTTGTTTGGTTTAAAAACTCCTGCGTGATCAGAATTGTCGCAAATATAAATCCAAAATAGTTTATTTGCAAGTGAAAGGTCTAAAAACCAATCCTCGTTCCATTTCATTGTACTCGTAAATCTTTTTGCCATTTTTAAATTATTATTATATTTTTTTGGTTAAGAATAAAAAAAGGCTGATAGGTTTTATTTTGAAATTTTACAAAGAGTAGCTATCATTATTTTGGTTTAACTCTCAATCACCAATGCCTTTTTATTTTTATTATTTAGAATGGTAAATCATCGCTTGTACTACTCCACTCTTTTTCTTCTTCTTTTTGCTGAGTAGAACTTGCAGGTTGTTCTTGTAGTTTAAATATCTTCCAAGCACTTAAATCTGTGTACCACCTTTCGTTGTACTCTCTTGATTCTATATTAAAAGATACATCAACATTTTGACCTACCTTATTGTACTCCATAAACTTATCTACCTTTTCACCGCCAAATACAGTAAAATAGACACTTTTAGAATACTCTCCAGGAGTTTCTATAGAAAAACCTAACTTTTTCCACTCGTTACCTTTTTTAGAAGTTCCCGTTTGGATTTCTGAGATAGTCTTTATCTCACCACTTACTTTTAAATCATTAATCATAATTGTTAAAAAATTAATTGTTTATATATCCTGTTCGTAGTACAGGTCAACTACCTTTAAAATAAAGTCCTTTAATTTGTCGTTATCTAACATCTCCATAACACACAACTCTACTAAATTACTATCTTCTTCTCTGTAATTAAGATGCACTCTAGTTTGTGCCTTATCGCCATCAATATCTTCTATAGATACTACAAAACTTTCATCTGTATCTTCCACTATAGTTTCGTGACAAACATCTATTCTATTAATGTTCATATATTGCTTTTATTTTATCTACTTTTTCTTTCAAAGTTAAACCTGAAACAACAATATTTCTTAATAAATTTTCTTTTGAATAATTCTTTATATGTGAATCATCACCAAGCATAATTTTTTTCATTTCTCTAAACCTGTAATCATAAATACATAAATTATCAAATGTTTTTTTTGAGTGTAAAATTGTAGCGTGATCAGAATCTGTCAAAGCACCTACTTCACATAAACTTAAATCTTGCGTCATCATTAAAAAATACCTTAATGAATGTCTTGCGTTAATTATAATTCGTAATCTTGACTTACTTAAAACTTGTTTAGGTGTTACACCCCAATATGAACAAACTACAGGTAAGCACTCACTTAATCTCATCTTTGCGTGTACACTAACTTTGTTTGCTTTCATAATTCGTCAAATATAATATTTTTATTATTTTTTGGTTCTTTATATATTTCTAATAACCTAACGTACTCATCTCTACCTTGGTCTATAAAATTTTCTGAACACCTGAATATACCTACTTGATAAGGTGCTTGTGTTTCTATAACAACAAACATAAATTCTTTTGCACCAAAACCATCTAAATAAAATGCACCTTGTCTGTGGTAATTGTACCTGTAAGCACTTTTAGCAAACTCTGTAACTGGCTTAGAAGTAGTTTTAATATCTACTAACATATCACCACCATCAACAACTATATCCGCCTTTCCTTTACACTTTACCATTGTGTTAAAATCAAGCCAACACTTAGCAACTTCTTTTTTAGAATTATCTAAAATATCTTTTACCTCTTTAACATTCATTAACTTATCTCTTAGATTTAAACCTAATTGATATTGTTCCATAGTTAAAAGTATCTTACCCCTTTGTAAACAAACTTCATCAATCTTTTGCTTCCAAGCACGATTTAATTTGCTAGACATCGTCTTAGTAGGTTCAGGTCTATCTTCACTATTAAATACAGTAAACTTATTTTGATATTCTTTAGGTTCTAATATAAGAGTGTGTACTAAGTTACCAAACCTTAAAGCAGGAGAGTCTATCTTTTCACCCTTTTTCATCATCTCATAGTACTCCCATCCTTTCTTAATGTAGCCTAATTGTGAGTTGGTGATGTATTCCCAGTCACCATAATATTCTTGGTCAGTTTTAAATTGTTTCATTATTTATAATTTTCTTTGTCTTGTTTAATTATTTGATAGGTTACATATAAACCTACAATGCAAATAACACTTAATACTTGTATCATCTTTTTAGTTTATCAATTAAATCATCAATCTTTCTGTTGTTTTCAAAAATACTTGCAAAAAAACTGCCTACAATGTGAGTAAAAAACATCACCCAAATATACCAAGGGGCGGTAGCTTTAACTAAAATCCAAGCAACTACAAATAGTAACATCATTTCTTTAATGATTTAAACAACCTGGCTTGTTGCGATTTAGTCATAACATATTTACTCATAGCCATCTCAACTTGTTCACCCTTACCTTCCTTAATGGCAAACTCCATTTGTGACATAACCTCTTCAGTCATCTTTTGTTCCATCGGCTTTCTATCTCTTATCCGTAACGCATCAACTACTTCACCAAATGCCTTTACACCTTTCTCTACAAATAAAGTTATCTTTACACCTTTCCAATCCTCTATCAAACCACTTCCTGCAACTTTCTCTATTGCCTTTGCGTTAGTTCGATTAAGTATCATAGGCTTGTCAAACTCTTTGTAATACACCACAAAGCAATCTTCTTTTCTGCCTTGTTGTCCTGTAACTTTGTCTTGTGCTAACTTGTCTATAGTTACCACTACTTCTTTTTTACCATCAAGGGAATACGATCCTAGGTAGTCATAGTTAAATTGTTTTTTCCAATGTCCGTTCATAATAAATTTTAATTTTGTTTGTTGTTGTTAATAAATGTAATAAGAGGGGGTGGTATGTTTTCCTAAATCTAGGAAAGTCAAAAATGAAGATTTCATTTTAGTGCTTAGTTTCTACCACTTGCTTATACATAGAATTTGATATGCAATCTATCATTTCTATAAAGTTTGTAGTGCAAGAGTTTTTCTTTTGACTAAAACCATTTTTAAAGAATATAATGTAATTTATTTCGGGTTTATGATTCTTGTAACCCTTTTGTGGAAAAGATTTAAAGTAAACGCTAACGTGCTTACATTGTCTTTCAAAATTTAAATTCCAAGCCAATTCTATCATCGGCTCTAATCGCTTTGTTAATTCTGCTTCTAAAATATTCATCGTACCTTTTTAATTTTAGTTAATTAATGTTGACAAATGTAAATAAGTTTTTTAAATATTCAAAACTTCGCCCAAATATTTGCCCCACATTTAAATAAATTACATTAGAATAGATTGATTTTAGACGGGTTTAGATAGCCCAGGCGATAGGGTAGGGGAGAGGTAACTCGTTGAGGGTCAAAAAATTAACTTTTGTTTTTTTATCGTTGTTAATTGTTGTTAATTAAAATATAAATTGTATTATTGCTTTATTATTAACTAAAAACCCAAAAAAATGAAATTAACAAAACACATTAAACAACTGGCGGAATGGTTGACAAAAGAAGATTTAAAAGAACATTTAAATTTTTATTCTCAACACATTGCACACGCTTACGAAAAAGAAAACACCGAAGAAAGAAAACAACAATTTATTAATAGTACTTATAAAGAAAGATTAACACAATTAAACGACATTAAAAAGGCTTTATATAATGGCTCTTTTTATATGCGTGTTGAGTCAGTAAGTAAAAGCGGAATGAGTCGAAAAATTAAATTTGCTTATGTAAAGAGCAATAAAATCATAAGTATTAGAGATAAAAAGATTTTACATTTATCGGGATGCGATAAAAACGGCAAAATTTCGGGCTGTGGAATGGATATGCTTTTTCACTCTCAATACACTCTTTTTATAAATTTACATAAGAACTATAAAAAAGCAAATTACCAAAAGAATCTAAAACAATATTTAAACTATTAATTAACCTAAATTTTAAAACTATGTATTACTTAATTAAACAAACAGAAAAAAAATATTTTATTCCTTTCCTTTCTTTATGGGAATATAAAAAGGAATTTAAATATAAATTTAAAAAACTTTCTGATGCTTTACGTTTTGCCCTGGATGAACAAATTAAAATTATTTTTTGCATTATAGACAAGGAAAAAAACATCGTAACAACTCGAAGACCTTTTTTGACTTTATTAACTTGTAAAGAGTTCAAAAGATTGGCAAAGAAAAACCCTAAATTTTATTTAGGTGTTTATAATTATAAAAGGGTAAATATTGAGATTTATTATTATTATTTAATCAATAGAAATATGCTAAATAAATTAAGAAAATTTTAAAAAATAGAAATTATTATGCAAACAAATGAATATATTTTTTATGTACAAAATAATGATTCAAACGAAATAATAAAATATAAAAAAATGAATTTAACTAATATTAAAGAAAGCGAAATTTATAAAAGTTTATTAGATAAATATTTTAATAAAAAAATTAAATTGTTTTTTGTTGACTTTGAAGGATCGTTTAATAAAAATTCCTTATTTCAATTTCACGCCACGCAATTGGAAAAAAATAAAAGATTAAAAAATTCAAATTTTCACATTGACTATTATAATAAATTTAAAACAGAATATGACAAAGCAATTATTTTAAATCCTTTTGAATTTAAACAAATTAATAAAAACGTTTTTGAATGGTAATAAATTTAAACTAACTATAAAAGCCCTCCTTTGTGAGGGTTTTTTTGTGACTTGTTTAATCGTATAATATAACCACTGGAAAAACGAAACAAAGAAAAAAAACTAAACACATAAAAAGTATTTAAAGCCTCTTTAAGAGGTTTTTTTTATTGCTTATATATCAATACACTAAAAAACAATTTAAGTAGATTAAAACTACCTTAAAATGCCTTAAAAGATATAATTAATATATTTATCTCAATTAATAAAAAACCCTATAAAAGTTTAAATTTTGTCCTATAATAAATATTATGTAAAGTTTTTGACTAGGGGTGCTAAAATCACCAAATTTTAAACCTACAGAACCGCCGCTTCTTCTCTT
>Ga0181406_1000112_pt1 | contig 29239 bp, 27 predicted proteins | sample 29SPOviralmetaG_FD_130135 | JGI IMG/M metagenome (GOLD analysis project Ga0181406, IMG submission 130135) | Marine viral communities from the oligotrophic San Pedro Time Series (SPOT) site, San Pedro Channel, CA, USA - 29 SPOT_SRF_2011-12-20 | ecosystem: Environmental > Aquatic > Marine > Strait... | reverse complement strand
TCATTTGTCATGATGTTATCAGGTGCGCACTTACCCCAACCTGTTATTGTTGATTTCACAAATATCTCCCTATTTAAATATTATTTAAAGAGTCTAATGAATTAATAATTTCAATACCCTCACTAGATATAGACTTTTTTACCATGCCAGCAGTTACATTTCCAGGGCCGATATGATACCACTTTTCAGGCTTTGCAATATTTTCAATATTCAGTATTTGGTCATAAAACATCACGCTATTGTCAATTTGGTCAACAAGCCTTTTTTTAATTGTTGTAAGATCGGCTACTTTTGCATCAACATTCATGTAAACATCAAATTTACCTTCTGAAAACTCAACTTCATCAATAATATTCTGAACTTCTTGTTTTGCAGAAGAAACAAACTTTGAATGAAAAGCTCCAGCTACATCTAGAGGTATTACTCTTTTTGCATTTAAATCAACTGGGTTTGACTTTAAGTAGTCTATGTCATCTTTTAAACCCCCAATAACAATTTGTGATCCATCATTAAAGTTAGAAATATTAATGGAAACTCCTTGATTATTTAATGCTTCAACAGCATCTATAGTTTGTTTTAAATCTGATGTTAAAACGGCTGCCATTGTTGAATCAGAATTTTCAACAGCTTTCTGCATAGAAGCTCCTCTTACGGAAATAATTTTTAAAGCATCACTATAACTAATGAATTCAGAGAGTGCTAAAGCAGTATATTCACCTAAGGAATGGCCTATACCAACTTTTGGTTGACCAAGTTTTTTAAACGCTTTTAATCCGTAACAGTAAGAAATAGCAAATATGTAAGGCTGAGCAATATTTGTTTTTGTAATTTCACTTTGATTACTTTGTAAAATGGTTTCTTTAAGAGACCAGCCAAGAGTTTCTTCAAATTCATCAATTAATAGGTCTGGATATAATTTAAGCAATTCTTCACCCATACCAGCTTTTTGAGATCCCTGTCCGGGAAACATTGCTACCCAATTCATTTTACTATTTCAGATATTGTAAAAGCTATTGCCTTATCTTCTTCGTGTGAGAGAGATACATGAACATTGCCTATATTTAGTTCACTAGCTAATTCTTTTGCTTTTCCATGCAGAATAACTTCAGGTTTGCCACCACCACTAATTTCAATATCTTTCCAGTGCAACTGCCTCCACCCCTTGCCTAGAGATTTCATTACAGCTTCTTTTGCTGCAAACCGAGCACCTAATCTTTTAGCCGGATCGTTGAATCGATTTGCATAGATAAGTTCGTTTTGCGTAAAACATCTTTTTTCAAATTTTGTTTTAGATTTATTTAAGAGCTTCCTAACTCTATTTAAATCAACTTGGTCAACACCTATTCCGTAAATCATTAGAACTTTGCTTCTATCTCAATTAGTAAGTCACCTTTTTTAACAGGTTGGCCTTTTTCAATATTAAATTTTTTAATTACACCATCAACAGGGGCTGTAATTACATTTTCCATTTTCATTGCTTCAAGTACAAATAATGAGTCACCCTTTTTAACTTTTTTCCCTTGTTTAGTCATAGTATCCATTATTGTCCCCTGCATTTCTGCAAAAATTATTCCCGGATTTTTGATATTACCTGTTAGGTCCATACCTACTTTTTTGGGACGTTGAGGCGCTAGCGTTGGGTTAGTTGCATCTTCCAAAGATATTGTTACTTTGCTTGGTCTATCAGACGAAATCTCATCTTCTTCAATATCACGTATTTCAAAGTTTTCTTCTAGAAACTTCACATGTATCTGGCTGTTGACAAATTCTTTAGTTTTTAAAATATCTATTAGTAAATTTATCGTTGTTGGAATACCTCCAATAATGTATTCTTCAAGGCACCTAATTCCTTTAGACCTTGCCTCTTCTCTTGAAACACCCCAGACAATTAATTTGGAAATAAGATTGTCATAATAGTGGGTAATTTGCGTTCCTGTTCTTGCCCATCCATCAATACGCACACCATTTCCGGTTGGTTCTCTATATTCGGTTATTGTTCCAGGAGTTGGTAGAAAGTTGTTATTTGGGTCTTCTGCATTAATTCTAAATTCTATACTGTGCCCTCTAGGATCAAGCTCATAATCCTCTATGGAGTTACCTAGTGCAATTTTTATTTGTTCTTTTACAAGGTCAAGACCATACCTCATTTCAGTTACTGTATGCTCTACCTGTAATCGAGTATTCATTTCTAGGAAGTAAAAGTTTTCGTCACTATCAGCAAGAAATTCTACAGTGCCAGCATTCACATAATCTGAACTAGATGCAATTTTAAGAGTAAACTCCTTTAACTTTTCTCTTCCATAATCAGATAGCCACTCGGGAGGACTCTCCTCAATTAGCTTTTGATTTCTTCTTTGTAAGGAGCAATCTCTTTCACCTAGATACAAAACATTACCATATTTATCAGCAAGAATTTGAGTCTCAACATGTCTTGCAGGTTTTATAAATTTTTCAACATAGATTTGATCAGATCCAAAATAAGCTTCGCTCTCTCGCTTTACAATATCAAAATTTTCTAAAAGTTCTTTCTCATTATGAACAATTCTTAAGCCCTTACCTCCACCACCGTGAGCAGCCTTTAATGCAACAGGGTATCCAAAACTTTCCGCATCTTTTACTGCTTCCCTTTGAAATCTTGATGGTTTAAGCTGTCCCGGTACGGGGTTGAGGCCAATTTTTGAAACTAGTTTTCTTGATTCAATTTTGTCACCCATAGATTTAATAGTTTCAGGTTTAGGTCCTATCCAGGTAATTCCTTTTTTTTCTATAGCTTTTGCAAAATCAGCATTCTCTGCGAGAAAACCATACCCTGGGTGAACTAAGTCTGCATTTGTCTCTTCAGCAGCCTTAACTAATTTTTTTAAATTTCTATAACTCTCTGCTGGTAGCGAACCTCCTAGGTAATAAGATTCATCAGCTCTTTTTGTATGTAAAGCATCTTCATCTGCGTCTGAATAAACTGCAATAGTATATAGATCCATCTCCTTGGCAGATCTAATAATTCGTAGAGCTATCTCACCTCTGTTTGCAATTAGGATTCTTTTTTGAGTCATATTTATTTTAATTTAAAAGCCAAGCCCATTGCCAAAATAGACTTAATAGCATCTCCTATCAAAAACGGAACAACCCCAATTGCGAGAGCATTCGAAAGTGAAGTATTTAAAATTATCATCAATCCAGAAACACCCGCAATATAAATAGTTAACGAACCAAGCAGAATGGCCAATATAGGTTTAGCTGCAAAAGCACCTATTACATAAGCTGCCAGAAAAAATCCTATTATATACCCTATTGTTGGGCTTTTTAAAATTGCAAGACCAGCGACACCAGCTGAGAAAAATGGAAGACCTGACATGCCAATAAATAAATACATCAACATACTAATTGCTCCAAAAGTGCTACCTAAAATTAGTCCCGACAAAAGCACAACAAATGTTTGACCTGTTATTGGAACTGGGGACATTGGTATAACAATACGAACCTGAGCACTTAGAGCAGTTACTATTGCAAAACCTAGGGATAAAAATAAGTTTCTAGCAATACTTCCTTTTTCTACCCATGTAATAGCAATATTTTTAGAGGGGTATGTTTCCATGTTTATCTCCTAACTCTCCTTTATTAACCAAGTCTTTAAAAGAGTCGATAATGACCTTTCTTGTATCGCTTGGTTTTATAATATTGTCAATTAATCCTAATTGTGCAGCAATATCAGGATTACTAAATTTATCATTATATTCTGCGACTAATTTTGATTTAAGTTCGTCTTTATTGTCAGCAGCAGCTATTTCTCTTTTGTGTATTATATCAACCGCTCCTTCAGCACCCATTACTGCTATTTCACCACTTGGCCATGCAAATAATTTATCTGCACCAAGACCTATTGAGTCCATGACAATATAAGCTCCTCCGTATGCTTTTCTGATAACTACACAGACTCTTGGAACAGTTGCTTCTGAGTATGCATATAAAAGTTTGGCTCCGCTTCTGATAATTCCTCCGTGTTCCTGTTCGACTCCAGGTAAAAATCCAGGAACATCAACCAAAGTGAGAATTGGTATATTGAATGCGTCACAAAACCTAACAAACCTTGCTGCTTTTTCTGAAGCCTTAATATCTAGTACGCCTGCTAGTTCCATGGGCTGGTTTGCCACTATTCCAATTGTATTTCCGTTTACTCTTGCAAATGTTGTAATAATGTTGAGTGCATAGTTGCTTTGAATTGGATAGTGCTCTCCATCATCAGAAATGTCTGATATTATTTTCGCCATATCATATGGCTGATTTCTGTTTTCTGGTATGAAATCATCTAATGACTCTATTGATCTAGAAGATTCATCTTCAGTAATGAATACGGGCGGTTTTTGAGATGAAGATTGAGGCAGGAAGCTCATAAGATAGCGAATTTCTTCAAATGCCTGCTCTTCAGATTCACATATCTGATGTGATACGCCTGATTTTGTACCGTGTGCTTCTATTCCACCTAACTCTTCATAAGATACATCCTCACCGGTTACAGTTTTAACTACTGCAGGTCCTGTCACATAAAGTTGTCCTATGTCTTGTACTTGAAAAATAAAGTCAGTCAGTGCGGGACTATAAACTGCCCCACCTGCAGAAGGACCAACGACTACAGAAATTTGTGGAATTTTTCCTGACGCTTCAACATTCTTTTTAAAAATTTGTGCATATCCATATAAGGAAGAGATTCCTTCTTGAATTCTTGCCCCACCAGAGTCTTTTATTCCAATTATTGGGGCTCTAGCTTCTAGTGCGTGATCCATTACTTTTAGAATTTTTTTAGCTACAACTTCGCCAAGACTTCCTCCCATGACGGAAAAGTCTTCACTAAATACAAATACTGGACGTCCATGAATAGTGCCTGTTCCAGTTACAACTGCCTCGCCATCAGGATTTTCTTCGGAAGTAACATGTTGGTCTATTTCGCTAAAAGAGCCTTCGTCCAATAGTAAATTCAGCCTTTCGTAAGCTGTTAATTTTCCTTTTGGATGCTGAATCTTCTTAGCTTTTTCATTACGAATTTCAGCTAAATTATCGTCTGACATGCCAATCTTTCCTGTTTATTGTTAATGTATGTATTTGACCTATATATATGTAAAGAAGTAACACTGTGAAAACCTTTTTTTTTGAATCTATTTACAATACACAGGAATTTGCACTAAGTGAACTATCAAGTGAACCGATTCTTGTAATTAGCTACTCTCAGGAAAAAGGCAAAGGTACATCAAACAGAACGTGGCTAAACGCAGATCAAGCACTAGCATGTTCTCTTGCAGTCAAACAAGAAGATATAAAACTAAAACAGACACTTATTCCTCTTCTTTCTGGCTACTTATTTACAGAAATAATTAAAGATACAAAGCTGAGCTTGAAGTGGCCGAATGATATTGTTTTAAATAATTTAAAAGTTGGAGGGATACTTGTTGAGAAATCTGAAAACAGTATTTGTATTGGAATGGGAATAAATTATTTTTGGGAGAAACCAGAAATACCTGGAGCAGGCTCAATCTTTACTAAAAAGCAGGAAGATGGATTAATTAATTTACATGCAGAAAAATGGGCGAGTGATGTACTATCCTCCCTTGCTAATAAAAATTTTGATTTAGGAAGATACAAAAAAAAATTACAAACACTTGGGAAAATTGTAGAGTATCCCGAAGGTCGAGGATGGGCTGAAGACGTAAACGAAGATGGATCTCTTAAAGTAAAATCAATTGATGGAGAATATATAAATTTAACCTCACCCTTAATTTCCGAAGTAAATTAGTTATTATTAAACAGGAGAGAAATGAAACAGCTAGTAGTTGAGAAAAATAATCCTACACCAATTTTATGGGACACTCCTATTCCAAATCCTGGACCTGGTGAGGTACTTATCAAAAACCACTATTCAGTCGTATCTTCAGGAACAGAACTTGCTGCTATTGAGGTAGCCAACACCTCTGTCACAGACAAGCTTCAAAATAGCTCAAATATTGATAAAGGATTGGATCTTTTAAAGAAAGAGGGCTTAGGGGCAGTTTGGAATGCTGTATTCCCAAAAAACCTTCTTCCTCTTCAACTTGGATACAGTTCGTCAGGGGAAGTTGTTAAAGTTGGCAAAGGTGTCAGTGGGTTCCATGTCGGAGATAGAGTTGTATCTAATGGTGGTCATGCTGAATATGTTGTTGTTAGTGAAAACCTATGTAGTCGAATTGATGAAAACACAGATATTAAAGAAGCAGCTTTTACTGTTTTAGGAAGTATTGCATTGCATGGTCTTAGGCTGTCTGAGACAACCCTTGGTTCAAAAGTAGTTGTTATAGGACTTGGAGTTATAGGGCAATTAGTGTGTAGGCTAGCTGAGGCACAGGGCTCAGAAGTAATTGGAATTGATCCTGATCCTGAAAGATCTAAAAATCGAGAAAACTTTTTTACTTCTGCAGATGAAATTGAACTAAGTGATGTTGATACTGTAATTATTACCGCAGCGACAAGTAGTAATGAGCCAATAGAATTAGCAACAAAAATTGCACGTAATAAAGCAAAAATTGTTGTTGTTGGGGATATTCCCTTAAATATATCTAGGAATGATTTTTACTATAAAGAACTAGAACTTGTTGTTTCTAAGTCTTATGGGCCAGGAAGATACGACAAACAGTATGAAGCACTTGGAAATGATTATCCAATTGAATATGTGCGTTGGACCGAAAATAGAAATTTTGAGGCATTTACAAAGCTTCTTTCTCAAAAACAAATTCATTTGTTGGACTTAGTGTCTGAAGAGGTAGCATTTGAGGACGCACCAAGCGTTTACGAAAAATTTAATGATGAAATTAAGCCATTATCAGTAGTACTGAGATACAACATCGATGCGGAGCCAAAAATTGTAATGGCAAATGATGTGCAGCCAGAACCAAGAACATCAAAAGTAAATGTAGGAATATTAGGAGCTGGAAATTTTGCATCCACAACTATAATGCCAGTCCTTAAAGAACTGAAAAGAGAATGCAAAGTTCTTGGCATAGCATCATCAAAAGGATTAAGTGCAGAGTCGCTTGCTAAAAATTTTAAGATTAAAAATAAATATCCTACTGAAGAAGAGATATTAAACGCTAAAGAAATAGATGCGGTTTTTATATTAACACCTCACTACAACCATTCAGATTTAGTAATGAAAGCACTAAATAAAGGAAAAGCAGTATATGTTGAAAAACCCCTAGCTTTAGATTTGCAATCAATTACAGATATTGAAGAGAGCATTTATAGGTCTGAGAATCCGAAACTGTTTATTGGATTTAACAGACGATTTTCACAAGCAGCACAATTTGTTAAACAAAAGTTAATTAATAACCCTGTAAACAGTATAAATTTACGCTTTAGCGTTCCACCTCTCGCTGGTGATCACTGGACAAATATAAAGGAAATTGGTGGCGGAAGAATTGTTGGTGAAGCAGTACATGGCATTGATTTAGCTTGTTATTTGTTTGATTCGCTTCCCCAAAGCATTTCGGCCTCTGCTCCAGTTGATAAAGAAAATAATGTAGTTAAAGACAATCAAGTTTTCATAAATATTAATTTTGCAAATGGTTCACACGCTTCTCTTCAGTATTTTTCTGAAACAAATCAAATATTAAGCAAAGAACGAATTGAAGTTCATGGTGGAGGCAACTCTTATATTCTTGAGGATTTTAGAATGTTAAGGTTTCTAGAGGGCTCTCAAGACAGAAGCAAAACATTTTCATCAGGCAAAGGACACAAAGAATCTCTAGGTATCTTTTTTGATTATGTAAGAGATAAATCACAGAATCCTTATACATGGGAGGAAATTAAAGCTGTTTCCAAAGCAGCCATTATTGCTCAAGATCATATCAATTCAGGACAACAGCACAACGTTTAGTTTTTAAAGAGCGGCCTCGGCAGGATTCGAACCTGCGACACCAGGTTTAGGAAACCTGTGCTCTATCCCCTGAGCTACGAGGCCAATAAAATCTTGATACTATTAATATCAAACTAGATTCCGGCTTATAGGTACATTATGTTAGCAGTAGACGTTAAAAATATTAAGAAAACTTTTATCAGCAAGCAAGAAACTGTTGAAGCTGTAAAAGACGTAAGTTTTCAAGTAAAACAAGGCGAGATCTTTGGGTTGCTTGGTCCAAATGGTGCAGGTAAATCCACAACAATTTTAATGCTCACAACCCTATTAAGCATTACTGATGGAAGCGCTTCTGTTTTAGGAATAGATGTTTCTACAAAAGATAAAGAAGTTAGAGAGAAAATTGGTGTAGCCCTTCAAGATACCGGTATAGATAATTTGCTAACCGGAAGAGAATTATTTTTTACAACATGCAGACTTTGGGGGTATTCAAAAAAAGATTCTGAAAGCAGAACAACAGAGCTTCTAGAACTAGTTGGCTTAATGGAAGCTGCTGATAGAAGAGTAAAAACTTATTCCGGCGGTATGAAACGTAGGTTAGACCTTGGCTTAAGCTTAGTTCACTCTCCAGAAATCCTATTTCTAGATGAGCCAACAACTGGCTTAGATCCTGGATCTAGAAGAGTTTTATGGGATGAAATTAAAAGACTTCGTGATAATGGAGTAACAATTATTCTTACAACACAGTATCTCGAAGAAGCTGATGAGTTAGCAGACAGGATCGCAATCATTGACGAAGGTTTGGTTGTTGCTGAAGGTACGTCAGATGAATTAAAAGCAGGTATAGGTGGTGATGTAATAACTTTCGCATTTGAAAATAATGATGATTTAGAAAATGCAAAAAATATTTTAAACAACACAGTCCAAGAAAAAAATGAACTAAGAATTACAGTTGAGGATGGGGCGTCAAAAATACCTGGATATTTAAAAGACCTTAGCAGTAATGGAGTAGAAGTAAGTTCAGTTTCAGCAAGTAAGCCTACTTTAGATGATGTTTTTCTCGAAGTAACTGGTTATAGACTCGAAGGTTCGGAAGATATCAAAAAGCCAGAAGAAAAGAGTAAAAGATAATGGAATCAAATAGGTCTTTTCTAATACAGTTGCAAATTTTGACAAAACGAATGGTTTTGAGAGTTGTAAGAAGACCCCTTGCTGAAGTACCAAATTTAATTATTTCAGCATTTTTCTTATTTGTATACGATGGTGCTCTAGGAGGTGTTTTTGGTGGATCTGCTAGTGGAACCCCTTTTGATTTTGCTAAAGGAAATTTTATAAATTTTATTCTACCAGTTTCAATTGTATCAGCCTCTTTAAGTGGCGCAGCATCAGGAATTTATTTGGTTGAAGATATTGAATCTGGTGTTTTTAAACGTTATCAAAGTATGCCAATCTCTAGATGGGCTATTATTTTGGCTCCAATGAATGTGGGTGCCTTTCGAGTATTATTGCAATCAGGACTTATATTATTTATCGGAATAATAATTGGTGCAGATCCTGCAGTGGGAAGTATTGGATTTTTGATAGTTATGTCGATTGCTTTTATCTGGGGAATGGGTTTTGCTGGATATTCAGTAGCAGCAGGTGTTAAATCAGGCTCTTCGCAGGGAGCACAAGCAGCTACTTTTTTATTTTTCCCTGCTATTTTTCTAGCACCAACATTTGTTCCACGAGAAGCTTTAAAAGGTTGGCTTGAAACAGCTGCAGCATATAACCCAACAACATATGTTATTGAAGCTATGAGAGTAGTTATGGTTGATGGCTGGGAGCTTGATGTTTTATTTAGAGGTTATCTTTCTGCCGGATTATTTGCTGCACTAACTCTTACCCTTGCAGTTATTTCAGCTAGAAAAGCTACAGAAAAAGCATAAATACTGCTTTGAGTAGTAAATAAAATTTATTACTCTATATAATTCGTAAGGATAAATATGGAAACAAATTTAAAAGCAACAGTTAGAGAAAATAGTGGTTCTGCTCAATCTAGAAGATCAAGAGGAGAAGGAAGCATCCCAGCTGTAGTTTATGGTTTAGGCATGGAGCCTGTTTCAGTCGAAATTGACTCTCGTGAGTTTACAAATGCTTTAAAGACCGAAGCTGGTTCAAACGTAATCTTCAATTTAGAAATTGGTAAAGAAAAATACACAGCCTTAGCAAGAGAAATACAAAAACATGTATATAGAAATGAATTTCTCCATGTAGATTTTATTCAAATTGATTTATCACAGACTGTTGATGCAGATGTTCAAATTAACTTCAATGGAACACCAATGGGTGTTAAAGAAGAGGGTGGTATTATTCAAACTATTAATTCAACTATTACTATTACTGCTCTTCCTACAAATATTCCTACATCACTTGATTTAGACATTAGTGAGTTAAACGTAGGCGATAACTTAGCTGCTGCAGATGTAGCTTTACCAGAAGGTGTAGAATTAGCAGATGCAGAAGACGATTCCATTTTAATTACAATTACTGTACCAAGAGCAGCAATTGAAGAGGAAGAAGGTCTTGAAGGTCTTGAAGGCGAAGAAGTAGAAGGCGAAGAGGGAGCCGAAGGTGAATCCTCTGAAGAGACTGTTGAGGAAGAGTCCTCAGATGAATCCGGAGAATAACAAAACTTTATTTGTTGGTCTCTGGAATCCACAAGATAAATATTCAAAGACACGACACAATATTGGGGCTGATATTCTGATTCGTTTCTGTAAAAAAAACAATTTAGAATTCAAACTCGACAAAAATAATATTTATAATTTTTCATCTGCTGAAATTGATGGGTGCAATGTTGAAATAATATTGCCTATGGTTTCAATGAATAATTCCGGAGATGCAATCAAAAGCTATTTTAAACATAACAATAAAGAAAATACAGAAGTAGTCGTTGTTCATGATGATATTGATCTAGCATTTGGGCGTTTAAGAATTAAAAAAGGAAGCTCAGATGGTGGTCATAATGGAATCAAGTCAACAAATAGAGTTTTAAATGCAGAAGATTATTACAAATTAAAAGTAGGAGTAGGAAGACCTCCACAAGGAATTGACCCAGCTGATTTTGTATTGTCAAAGTTTTATAATGAGGAAAAGGAAGAGGTCGAATTCTTGATAGAAGATTCAGTTGATATTTTAAATACGTTTTTAAAGGATAAAGAATTAGCTATTAGGAATGCTTCTGAGCGAAGAATTATTGATGTGATTTAATGAAAAAATATATACCAGACTTATTAGCTTTATTTCGTATTTTTTCTGCGCCAGTAATTTTATATTTATTGTTACTTGATGGAACTAGTGAAGGATTAATGTTGGTTCCAGCAATTATTGCTTTTATTGCTGCTTGGACTGATTTTTTTGATGGTCGACTTGCAAGAAAATGGAATGTGTCTTCAAAGACGGGAGCATTTCTAGATACAATTGCAGATAAAATTTTCATCACTTTTATATTTGTTGGTTTTACTTATATTGGAAGAGTTGGTATCTGGATTACAGTTTTACTAATTGCTAGAGAATTTATTATTACTGGCTTAAGAGGTCTTGCTGGCAATGAAGGAATAATGATTCCCCCCAGCAAATTTGGTAAAGCAAAAGCAAGTCTTCAATTTTGGGCTGTTGGCTTTGTAATGATGGATTTTCCACTGACTATCTTAAGCTTTACAATTGCAGATTTAATTGTTCTACATGCTTTAATTTTTTCATACATATCTGGCTATCAATACATATCCGGTTATCTGCAGCAAACTAAATGAAATATAACAATATTTTTATTACAGGATCAACCGGGGTTGTAGGTAAGCCACTTCTTAGAAAAATAGTTGATCAGGGTCATAATGTTTTCGCGCTTTCCAGATCTAAAAACAACGATCAGTTTTTTTCAGACCTTGGTGTAAAAAAGATTGAAGGTGATCTCTTTACAGAAGCAATTTACGACGAGCTCTCTGATTACAACATAGATGCAATTTTTCACATTGCAGGTGTTAACAAAATGTGTTCCAAGAATCCTGAAGGGATGTTTAAAGCAAATGTTGAAGGAACTAAAGAAATGCTTCAACTAGGCAATATGCTGAAAATTAAAAAATTTATTTATACCTCCTCTGCAGTCACTTTAGGTGAAGAATTGGGAACTATAGGTAATGAATTATCAGACCATAGGGGTTATTTTCTTAGCAAATATGAAGAATCTAAGTATTTAGCTGAAAAAGAAGCATTTGATTATGGCAAAGATTTTGAGTTTGTATCTGTTAACCCCTCCTCTGTTCAGGGTCCGGGTCGTGTATCTGGTACAGCCAAATTGTTAATCTCAACATTAAATAAAACGTATCCACCTTTAATTAGGAATAATATTTCAATTGTCGATATTGATGACTGCACAGACGGACATTACCAAGCTTTAGTAAATGGAAAAGACAATGAGAGATATGTTTTAAATAGTTTCCAAACAACCAGTGAAGAGTTGCTCTCTAAGCTTAAGTCATTATCTGAATGGTCAGGCAGGCCAATTTACATTCCAAAATTAGGTTTGAAAATTACTGCACCACTAGGAGACCTATATAAGTATGTATCCAATTCAACTCCGTTAATATGTAGTGAGTCCGCAAGAGTTTTAACACATGGACATATTTACGATGGTTCCAAGGCTGGAGATAAGTTAAATCTTAGATATATTGATTTAGAAACATTCATGAACAAAACTATCAATTGGTTAATTGATGAGAGCTACGTAAATCTAAAAAAAATTTAAGTCATGAATGTAGAAACATTCAATTATTCCTTCGAATCTCTTGCACCGTTCTTTTATTTAAATAAGAGAAATAAAAAAAATCTCTATGTTTTTTCAACAGAAAGAGAAGCTTTAGAATTTTATAATAATTTTTCTAACTTTGTACCTGAGTCATCTCATTTCCCGGCATGGGATACTTTGTCCTATGACTCATTTACACCATCTCTAGAGATACAGGGGAAAAGACTTCAAACACTTCACAACATACTGGTTAATGACTCTTTTGATGTTGTAATGAGTATGAAATCTTTTACACAAAAAATATTTATTAATGATTTAGATGTAATAGATTTGCAAGTCAGCCAGGATGTAGATTTTGAAAATTTAATAGAAAACCTTACTTACCTTGGGTATGTAAATAAAGACAGGGTTGAATCTAGAGGAACATTCTCCATTAGGGGTGGGCAGATTGATATTTATCCACTCAATAGTGAATATCCAGTCCGAATTCTTTTTAATGGTGATGAGGTAGCTGAACTAAAATTATTTGATTATATTTCTCAAAGATCAATAAAAAATATACAAAAAGTTTTAATTACACCTTCATCTGAGTTGTTTCAAACAAATCAAGAAGACATTTATAAATCATTGGAGATAGAATCAAAAAAAGATTTAGATGAATACGAGTTATTTCAATTTTCACAAAATCTAGAAAATTTCAAGACTTTACTTGATTTTGTACCAGATAAATTAAGCATTAACATAATTGACTTCAATGTTTGCAAAGAAACCTTTAGTGAAATTCAAAAAACCGAAGAGGATAGTTTTAATAATTTACAAAAGTTTTTTTCTTTGAACATATCAAAAATGAAATCAAGATATGTAGATACATTTACAGAAATAAATAAATATGAAACAACCTTTTATGCCACAAATGATTTAGAGAATATTAGCAATGTACCGCAATTTTTAAATGGCTTAAGTGCTGATAATGTTTTGCAAAAAATTAATTTAGCAAAGGTGTATTTATTCAGTAGTAATGAAAAAATTAGAGAAAAGTTTTCAGGAATAAATAATTTAGAAATTGTTGAGCATCCGTTTTCATACTCAGCAATGTTTCCAGAGATGAATATTGCAGTTATTGATGAATCATTATTTACTAATAGAAAACAAAAGAATAAGAAAGTAAAACATAGGAAATTAAATGAGGAATCAATTCTTGTCCCAAATACTTATGTTGTCCACAAGTTTCACGGCATAGGGCTGTATGAGGGAACTGAAGTTAAGAAAATTAAAGATGTGGATAAAGATTACCTTTCGATCAAGTTTGGTGGAACGGACAGGCTTTACGTACCGTCTGATCAGATTAATGAACTCGAAGTTTACGTAGGTGGTGAAAATCCAAGATTATCTAGATTAGGTGGCGGAGAGTGGGAGAGAGCAAAAGAAAAAGCAAAGCAAAACGCAAAGGTTATAGCTGATAGAGTATTAAATCTTTACAAATTGAGAAAAATTGAAAACAATAGCCTAATTATTGATGAGGACACTCCATGGCAGACAGAAATAGAAAGTGATTTTGAATATGTTGAAACTCCAGATCAGTTAACTGCAATAAATGAAGTAAAAGAAGACTTAGGTAAAAACACTCCAATGGATAGATTAATTTTTGGAGATGTTGGATATGGAAAAACGGAAGTTGCACTTAGAGCTGCGGTAAAAGTAGCTTTTTCAGGAGGACAAGTTGCAGTTCTTGCACCTACGACAATTCTTGTCCAGCAGCATATTGAAACTTTTGTTAATAGATTAGAAAATTATCCATTAAATATTAAACACTTAAGCAGATTTGTAAAAAAGAAGGACTTAAAAGAAATTATTAAAGGCGTCAACGATGGAACTGTGGACATAGTTATCGGAACACATAGACTATTAAGTGACGATGTTACATTTAATAATCTGAAATTAATTGTAATTGATGAAGAACACAGGTTTGGGGTAGAAGCAAAAGATAGACTACAGAACCTAGCTTCTCAAGTTCATAAGTTAACCTTAACTGCGACTCCAATTCCAAGAACACTTGAACAGTCTCTTATGGGAATTAGAGAAACATCAAGAATTGAAACACCCCCAGAAAATAGACTAGAAACTTTAACTCATGTTGGCAGTGTTGATGAGTCAGCTATTGCCCTAGCTATTCAGAGAGAAATCTCAAGAGGAGGCCAGGTCTTCTTTGTACTTAATAGAATCAGCGAGCTTGAAGAGTGGATGAAGATTGTCTCAAAACAATTTACTAACTTAAATCATAAAATTCTACACGGCCAATTGTCTTCAGAACAAATTGAAAATACAATGCAAGATGTTTGGGATCGTAAAGTAGATGTATTGTATGCTACAACAATTGTGGAAGCTGGAATTGATCTGCCAAAAGTTAATACTCTCATAACTCTTAGGTCGGAGTTACTAGGTATGTCTCAACTCTATCAACTTAAAGGAAGGGTTGGAAGAAGAGGAGATCAAAGTTTTGCCTATTTCTTTCATTCAAGCAACTTAGGGATAGATGCAGAATTAAGGCTTGATGCAATTAAGTCAATTGGTCAGACTGCTACTGGATACTCTTTAGCAATGAAGGATCTACAACTTAGAGGATCTGGAAGTATTTTAGGAGATATACAGTCTGGTTTTATAGCAAATGTCGGACTAAATATATTTAACCAATATGTTTTAGAATCTTTAGACGAATCAATAGAAACTGTGAAACCCTCCATAAAACCAGATATAAAACTAGATTGCTACTGGGGGTCTTCCATTCCAAAAAATTATGTGGATGCTGATTCAGAAAGAATAGATATTTACAAAAGACTCGAGCACACGCACCATACAAAAGTTGATCATGTCAAGGATGAAATCATAGATAGGTTTGGTGAACTTCCCGAAGTATCAAATAACTTATTTACTACTGCAAAAATAAGATCAGTTTTGAGTGAAAAAAATATTTTAAGATGCAAAATTACAGAATTTCAGATTGAGTTATTCCCAATTGACTTAACTGAGGAAATAAATTTGAGAATGAAAACTTTAGATAAAAAGTTTATTTTTAGAAATAAACGCTTAGTTTTAAACTTTAAGAATGCATTAAGCCCGGACAGTGTTTATCAATTATTAAATAGTAATCTTTAATTATGAATGAGTTTGACGAACTTGTAGGTATTGTAAAAAAGCTCCGAGAAGAATGCCCCTGGGATATGGAGCAAACACATGAGTCATTATCTAGGCATTTAATTGAAGAAGCTTATGAACTATTAGATGCTCTAGCAAGTATTCAAGAAGAAGATTCATATTATGCACAGGTAAAGGATGAACTCGGGGATTTATTACTACAAATTTTACTTCACTCAAAAATTGCTGAGGAAAATAACCACTTTGCAATTGTAGATGTAATTGATTCACTTAAATCTAAATTGATTGAACGACACCCTCACGTTTTTGGAGATGTAAAGCTTGATAGTGCAGAAGAAGTTGAAAAGCAGTGGGAGACAATAAAACAAAAAGATAACAGCCAGTCAATATTTGATGATATAAACAGTAAATTACCTTCTATTACAAGAGCATTCAAGACACAAAGAAAAGCAAAAAAACTAAATCTTTCATATGCAGATTATGAAGAAGCACTTTCAGACCTTCTATCTGAAGTTAAGGAACTTGAGGAAGCAAAAAAACTAGAAGATAGGAAAAGCGAAATTGGAGATGTATTATTTTCAATCATAAATGTTTGTAGGTACTTAGAAGCTGATCCAGAAATTCAATTAAATAAATCAACACAGCGCTTCATAGAAAGAGCTCAATACGTAGAAAAATATATTGATAAAGATTCTGATATTGATAAATTATGGCAAGAGGCTAAGAAAACTTTAGAAAAGTAACAAATTTAACATTTTGTGCTAGATTTTAAGTAACAGGGTTATGAATAAAAAAATATCACATATATATGCTAGGTATATTCTAGATTCTCGAGCTAATCCAACAGTTGAAGTTGAAATTACACTTGAAGATGGTTCTTGGGGTAGATCAGCTGTTCCTTCTGGAGCATCGACAGGATCCTTGGAAGCACATGAATTACGTGATGAAACTAGGGAATTTAACGGTAAAGGTGTGACACAGGCAGTTAATAATGTTAATTCTTTAATCCTGGATGTTCTAAAAGGTGTTGATTCAAGCGACCAAGCTAAAGTCGATCAAATACTTCTTGAACTTGACGGAACACAAAACAAAAGTAAACTCGGTGCAAATGCAATACTCGCAGTTTCAATGGCAAATATGGTTGCATTTGCTAGTTCCTCTAACAAGCAAGTCTATGGTTTGATTCCTAATATTTATGGCCAACCATCACTACCAGTTCCATTTATGAATATTTTGAATGGTGGCGCTCATGCTGATAACTCTGTAGATATACAAGAATTTATGATTGTACCTCATGGATTTTCAAGATTTGATGAAGGACTCAAAGCTGGTGTAGAGGTTTATCACACATTAAAGAAAAGATTAAAGGAAAAAGGCTTAGCAACAAATGTAGGAGATGAAGGTGGTTTTGCTCCTAACTTTTCATCTTCAAAAGAAGTATTGGATGAAATTATGCTTTCAATCGCTGAAGCAGGATATAAACCTGATGATCAGATATCTTTAGCATTAGATGCTGCTGCATCTGAGTTTTACGAAGACGGTCATTACATAATAGAAGGAAATAAGTTAAGTAATACAGAAATGTCTGATTACCTTGTAGATTTAACAAAAATTTATCCAATTATCTCAATCGAGGATGGTCTTGCAGAAGATGATTGGGATGGCTGGAAATACTTAACATCTGAAATAAATGATTCAGTACAACTTGTTGGAGATGATTTATTTGTTACACAAGAAAAAATACTTCAAAAGGGTATTGATGAAAAATGTGGTAATGCAATTCTTATAAAAGTCAACCAAGTAGGAACTATCACTGAAACACTAGACACAATGAAATTGGCAAACGATAATTTATATTCAAGCATGGTCTCACATAGATCTGGCGAAACGGAGGATTCATTTATTAGTCATTTAGTTGTAGGCACTTCAAGTGGACAAATTAAGACAGGGGCACCAGCTCGATCTGAAAGAACTGCAAAATATAATGAATTGCTCAGAATTGCTGAAACAATAGGTTTCGAAAACTTTGAAAATAAAAAATGGCAAACTTAAAAACTCTTGGTAATAATGTATTTTCTAGATTATTTACCTTTGCTTTAATTGCATCTTTCTTATTTTTTTTATTTGATACATATCGAGAGAGTTATGATCAATACAAAGTTTTACAGAGCTCGATCGAAGATAGGCAAGAAGAAGTAGTTCTTATTCAAAAACAAATTGACGAATGGAATAATCAAATATCAGACCTTGATGATCCTGAGAAAGCTGAATTAATACTTAGGAAAAGAGGATATGGAGAACCAGGCGAAGTGTTGTACAGATTTGAAGTACCAGAGCCAGTAACTCCAATTGAAGAAACATTGAAATCTGAGAGAAACAAAAGTTTATTAGAGTTTGTTGTTGATTTTGTAGTCGGTAGTGAGAGTGAATAAGGACTCAAAAATAATTGAGCAACAAATAGGCAGAAAGCTCAGGACCGATTCAGAAGTAAGCTGTAGATGCCATTTTAATATTCCGGCAGTCATTAAGGTTCCACCAAAATTAGATGACGGAACGCCATTTCCAACTACCTATTGGCTTACCTGTCCTATGTATAATAAAAAAATTGGTTCACTAGAGTCACATGGGTTAATTAAAGAGTTAGATAAGGAAATAATTAACAATCCAGAATTAAAAAAACAATGGAAATCAAGACAAATGTCTTACGAACAAGAGAGAGAAAGATTAGAAACAAAAGACACAGGACCAAAAGCTTCTGGGGGAGTAGGCGGAGCGACTGAGTCTATTAAGTGCCTTCACTCTCATACTGCAGATGAACTATCAACTGGACAGAACGTAATTGGAAAAATTGTAATTGAGTCAATTGGTGGTTTCAATTGTGAAGAAATGTGCATAAACTCAGAAACATTTGAGAAGAACAAAGATTGGAAAATCGTTTGGTAAAGGTAGCTTCAATTGATCTTGGATCAAACTCTACAAGGCTCCTTATTGCAGATACCATTGATGGAAGAATATTTTCAATTCACAAAGAGCACCATGTAACAAGAATGGGAGACAATCTTACAAATTCTAAAAATATTTCAAAAGAGTCAATTAAAAGAGTTTTGAAAGTTCTAAATCGATTTTTTAAAACAATAAATATTAATAGAGTTGAAAATATTCAAATTGTTGGTACTGCTGCTTTAAGAGATGCAGATAACTCAGAAGAAATAATTAAGCAAATCCAAAAAAAATTCGATGTAGAAGTTGAGATTGTTTCTGGAGAAGAAGAAGGAGTTTTAACTAGTCTTGGTGTTTTACATTCATTGGGAAAAATACAGAACTTTCTGATAGTTGATATTGGAGGCAGAAGCACAGAGTTTATATATGATAAAAACAACAAAATTATATCTAAATCTATAGACATAGGTGTAGTCAGCTTAAGTGAATTATTTTTTAATGAGTTACCACCTACGAATATAAGTACTGAAAGAGCTGTAGATGTAATTAATGTGAAATTGCCAGAATTAAGCGATTTTGAAAACAGGTCAATTATTGGAGTAGCGGGTACGTTTACTTCTCTTGCCTCGATATTTCTAAGACAAGATCGATTTAATGAAGATGAAATTCATTTAACTGAGATAAGTGATAAAAATGTTTTCGAAATAAATAATTTAATAATGCAAATGACTGAAGCTCAAATCATTACTAATTTTAAAGGAATTGATCCAAAACGTGCGAAAACATTACAGGCAGGAATATTATTAGCAAATCAAATTATTTCTAAATATAATGTAAATTCAATTAAAGTTTCAAATAGTGACATTTTAGAAGGTCTAATATTAAAAAAATATTAGATTAAAGATTAGCCCGGGTGGCGGAATTGGTAGACGCGACGGACTTAAAATCCGTTATTCGAAAGGATGTGGGGGTTCGAGTCCCCCCCCGGGCACCTAAAAAAATAAACGCAACAATTATGTAAACATTTAGTAACAAAATTAATATTTTTTTTCAACTAATTTATAAAAATATTTTAATTTATCAACCGTCTTTAAGAACAAAACCATAAAATGAAATTAGCTAAGAATCCTTATTCTTAGCATACGTACGTATACATAAGGGAGAAATATAATGAAGAAGTCTATTTTTGGACTACTAGTTATTTTGTCCATGATAGCTGTAGCATGCGGTGGAGGCAGTCTCGAAGGAGAAGAAGTCTTCATAACCGGTGCTTTAGTCGGTAATGACGCAGCAGGATTCCAAGAAAACTTTGATTCCTTCCAAGAAGAAACAGGAATTATTGTGAGTTTCCAAGGCTCAGACAACTTTGAGCAAGAAATTCAAATTCAAATGGAATCCGGTGATACACCTGATATTGCACTATTCCCACAACCTGGTGGAGTTGTAGATGCAGCACAAAGAGGATATCTTATTTCTCTTGAAGATTTAGGTGTAGACATGGATGAATACAGAGCAAGCTTTTCATCATATATTGTAGGTCTAGGAGAAGTAGACGGTGCACATTATGGTGGAGCTCATGCATTCAACCTAAAAAGTATTGTTTGGTATCAACCAGCCGAATTTGAGGCAAGAGGTTATTCCGTTCCAGCAACATGGGACGAAATGATTGCTCTTGCAGATCAAATCGTTGCAGAGGGAATGAATCCTTTCTGCTTTGGTATGGAATCAGAAGGTGCTTCAGGTTGGTTAGCAACTGACTGGATGGAAGACATCATGCTTAGAACAGGTGAAGGAACAGTAACCTATGACAAGTGGGTAAGTCACGAAATTCCATTTAATGATCCAGTTGTAAAAAATGCAGCAACACTTTTAAGTCAAATTATGCACACTGATGGTTATGTTGTAGGTGGCACAGATGCTATCGTTTCAACTTACTTCGGTAATGCTCAGGATCCAATGTTTGTAAAAGATGCAAATGGGAACCCTGGGTGTTTCATGCATAGACAAGCATCTTTCATCACCAGTTTCTGGCCTGATGAAGTTCAAAGCCAAGCAGGAGTAGAAACCACTGTGTTTCCATTCCCAGCTATGGATGACGGACTTCCAAAAGCCGCATTAGGTGCTGGAGATATGTTTGCTGTTTATAGTGATAGCGACGCTGTAAAAGAAGTCGTTAATTACATGTTAAGCCCAACATTCTTTGAGGCAGCCGCGCAAAGACCGGATAACTCAAGAATTTATGGTCATGTTGATTTTGATTCATCACTATATTCTAAAGATATAACAAGAACACTGGCAGACGCAATTACGGGTGCATTAGCAGAAAATGCATTCAGGTTTGATGCATCTGACTTGATGCCTCCTGAGGTTGGCGGTGGTTCATTCTGGAAAGAAATGATGAACTTAGCCGTTAATGGTCCAGGATACATTGATGAAGCATTAGATAATATAGAAAAATCTTGGCCGTAAGCTAAGAATTTTTAACAATTTAGATGGCCACCTTTTTAGGTGGCCATCTATAATTTAAGTATTAAAAAATTATGAAAAAATACTCACAACAAGAAAAATTATTAAATTTTGGTATTTCATTTCTTGCTTTGGGCGCATTTCCTTTAGTTTGGTTTCTGTCTCAAGCAATTTTATTTAGAGAATTAACAGATTTAATTTCAAGGAATATGTTGGTTGTTATAGGCCTATTAGTTGGATCATCTTTTGTATTTCTGTTATTTTCTGGAATGGAAAGAATAATAAAGTTAGCACCAATTGAAAGAAGAGACTCATTAGAGGCTAAGATGTTTGCTGGACCTTCTTTATTTATGATCTTCCTTTTTCTTTTTTATCCAGCAATAAGAACAATTTATTTGAGTTTTAAAGATAGATATGGAACTTCATTTGTTGGTTTTGAGAACTATCTGTGGTCTTTTAATGATACTGAGATGTTAGTCACCATAAGAAATCAAATAATTTGGTTAGTTTTTGTTGTTTTCTTTACTTTATTTTTTGGTTTAATTGTTGGATGGCTAACTGATAGGCTGAATAAGGGTGAAGCCTTTTTTAAATCAATAGTATTTATGCCAATGGCAATTTCGGCTGTTGGAGCATCGGCAATTTTTAAATTTATTTATGAATATAGACCACCACCATTAACACAAATTGGAATTTTGAATGGTATAAGAGTATCTACAGGAGAACAATGTTACAACAACAGGGTAATTGATGGAGTTGTAAAGGGCTATGATGATCCTTCTTGCAATCGAGCAGTAGGCTGGTTGCAACAGAGAGACTTATCAAATTTTCAAATTGGTCAATCTTTAGAATCAGCTAGTTGGTTAGACAACATACTTATTAACTTTCCATTAAATACAGTTCTGTTGTTAGTAATTATGATATGGGCTTATACGGGATTTGCAGCAGTTGTCTTTTCCGCTGGAATTAAAGCTATACCTGCAGACATAATGGAAGCTGGACAAATTGATGGTGCATCAGAGTTGAAAATTTTTGTGTCAATTGTCATCCCATATATTAAAAGCACAATAATAGTTGTTGGAACATACATGGTAATAACTGTACTGAAAGCATTTGATATTGTTTACGTGACAACAAGAGGAGATTTAGAAACTAACTTACTTGCGGTTAAGATGTTAGACGAATTCTCTAAATATAGAAATATAGGAAGATCATCAACTGTTGCTGTTTTAATATTTATATGTGTAATTCCAATAATTATTGGAAACACTTATAGGGAAAAAGAAAATTCGAGTTTATGAATAGAAATAATCAAAAGTGGTACGACAAACCTGTAACAAAATTAATTTTGGTGTCAATTGCATTAACTTGGATTTTCCCAATTTTTGGCTTTTTACTTAGTTCATTCAGACCTGCAGAGGCAATTAAAAGAGCCTCATGGTGGGAGTCAATTTATACAGGTGAATACTGGAGAGAGTTGACACTTCAAAATTACAGTGAAGTTTTTTTTACAGAAAATTTAGATAGGTCATTTTACAATTCTCTAGCAATTACAATACCTTCCACAATCATCCCAATTACTATTGCGGCTTTTGCGGCATATGCTTTTGCATTTATGGAATTCAAAGGTAAAAATTTTCTTTTTATGATGGTTGTTGCATCGATGATTATACCTTTACAAATGTCATTAGTCCCTTTAATTCAGCTATTTAAGAGTGGTATTGAATTAGGTGGCATTACCTTAATTCCTGCCTTAGACATAAATGGTACTTTTGTAGCTACGTGGTTTGCACACACAGGATTTGGATTGCCTCTTGCCACTTTTCTTTTAAGGGATTTTATGATGGGGTTACCAAAGAGCGTTATTGAATCAGCAAAAATTGATGGTGCTAGCAATATGTCAACATTTTTTAGATTAGTAGTTCCATTGTCTATTTCAGGAATAGCGGCATTTGCAACATTCCAGTTTCTATGGGTTTATAACGATTTTTTGGTAGCGAATGTTTTTTTAGGAGTTTACAAACCAGAAAATTTAGTTGTGACATCACATATGTCTCAAATTGTTGTTGGTTTGTTTGGAGAGGCGTGGCACTTAAGATTATCAGGGGCAGTAATTTCTATGATAGTTCCATTAATTGTATTTTTTAGTCTACAAAGATTTTTCATAAGAGGGTTAATAGGGGGAGCTGTAAAAGGTTAAAAGTCAATTTTTGAAAATGACTATGTAATAGAATTAATCTTCACAAGTAGCATTAAGAAGTATAGTATTAATTAATAATATGAAAATAGGTCTTGACTGGGGAGGAACAAAACTTGAGGCTATAGCCTTAGACCCAGCAACCAATGAAGAACTAGTAAGAAATAGAATCAACTCACCCACAGATGATTATCAAAAAATTCTTAATGCTGTTTGTGATCTCATTTATGATACTGCGGGCCAAACAAAAGACATGACTGTAGGTATTGGAATGCCAGGGTCTCTTCATCCAGAAACAGGGCTTGTACAGGTATCTAATACCAAAGCCCTTGAAGGACAAGATGTTAAAACTGATATAAAAGAAAAACTTGGAATTAATGTCAGAATTGCAAATGATGCAGATTGCCTCGCTCTTTCAGAAGCTATTGATGGTGCAGGCAAAGACTATAGCTCAGTTTTTGCAGTTATCTTAGGTACTGGAGTTGGAGCAGGTTATGTTATCGATAAAAAACTTATTGTGGGTCCAAACAAGTTAACCGGGGAGTGGGGGCAAAACCCTATACCTGGCCCTATGGATGATTATGAAAAATCTGTAAAAAGACACTGTGGAAGGGTTGGTGCTATTGAGATATTTCTATCTGGCCCAGGTTTAGAAAATTGGTATGAGTTCACTACTGGAATTAAAAAAACATCAAGAGAAGTAGTAGGACTTTTCAAGGAAGGAGACATTGCAGCTACAGAAATAATGGATAAATATTTTGAGAGAACTGCAAGATCATTTAGCACTTTTGTAAATGTTTTAGACCCTGATGTAATCGTTTGTGGTGGTGGAATGTCAGATATCGAGGAGATTTATGATGAAATACCAAATAAAATAATTCCATATTTAGCTTCTGATATCTTTCTAACACCTGTTGTAAAAGCTGAACATGGTTCATCTAGCGGTGTCAGAGGTGCAGCACATTTATGGTAGATAAGAAAATTTTAATTTTATTTATTTTGATAACCTTAGTGTTTTCAATTTTAGTATATAAACCTTTCGATGTAGTCATTGCTGGTCCTCAAATGACGGATATCGAATATTTTAAAGATGAGCTTCAAATTATTGAAAACTCCACAGGTTTAAAAATTAAATATGAAATTTATTCTGACATTGAAACTCATCTCGCTAATAATCATAATACAGATATAGATATTGCTATTATTCCAAATCCACAAGGTGTTATAAATCTTGGCGAGCGTTCAGTAGTTAAGTCAATTAATAATATAATTTCTACAGATACATTAAATAATTATTATTCAAAACATTTGCAGTCAATTACAACTTCAGAAAACTCCATTAAAAATTACGGTGCTTTTTTTAGATTGTTTCCTAATTCTATGATTTGGTATAACGTTGACAAATATAATGATATCGGATCTCCAGAATTTCAATCCTATGATGAAATCTTAGAATTTACTCTAAATTATTCAAAAAAGAATAATAATCTTTGGTGTCTTGATATTGAAAGTGGAGCTTCTACTGGGTGGATAGCAACAAACTGGTTGGAAGACATAATATTAAGTGAATATGGACCAGAATTATATGATGAATGGAGCAATCAGAATATTTTATCTTCTGAAAAAAAAATATTAAATTCTATTAACAGTATCGGTAAGTTGTTGTTTATAGACAATGCTGTGTACGGAACAAATAAAAGAGTTGTTCGAAAAGAATTTAGAAATAACTTTAAAAACTTACTTAGTGAAGATGTAGATTGTGTATTTTCATGGGCAGGCCATTATGCAAGTTTTTATATGCCAAAGGATAAGACTTTTGGTATAGACTATAATTTCTTTAAATTTCCATCAACAACAAATAGCAATACTTCAATTGTAGGAATAGGAGATATTTTGACCGTTCTAAATCATTCAGACCCAACGGTAAAAGTGTTTAATCTATTGATAGATGATAGTTTTGGAAAAGAATGGATGAACAAAAAAGATGCTACTTATATACCAGCAAACAAACAAAACAAAAATTTAATTATGAATCCACTGACATATAAAGAGTCTAAGTTAATAAAAGCATCACTTATTGAAAACACTTTTCGATATGATGCTAGCGAATTAATGGAGAGAAAGATTGGTGCAGACGCACTTTGGGTAGCATTAAGAAACTACATTGATATGGGAAGAGAAAGAGCGTACAGAGAAATTGAGGAAATTACTGTTGAATTGGACAGTAATTTCTAGCTACGTAATTGCTAGTCCTGAATCTGGATCAAAGTAATGAAGCTTTGTTGGGTCAAGTGCAAGATTTATTTTTTGACCCTCTTCAACGGTTGAGTTTGGATTAATTCTTGCAATAAATTTAGTTTCATTTCCTAGTACTGAAATATCCTCACCATCATCTGCAAGTATTTCTTCGATAGCTTCTGTCTGTACTGGTTTTATATCTTTATAAAAATGAATATATGTATCAGATCCCAACTGTTCAAGTAAAGATACTTCAATACTCACCTGTTCGCTAAATTCTTTTTCATTTGCATAAACTGAGTCCTCAAAAGCCTCTGGCCTAATACCAACAACAATTTCTTTACCTTCAAAATTATTTAATGCTTCGGGTGCATCTGATACTTTAATTATGTTGTCGCCAAATTTTATGTTTGTATTTTTCCCAGTTTTTGTTGGAGTTCCATAAACAAAATTCATTGAAGGGCTACCAATGAACCCAGCTACAAAAATATTTTTTGGATATAAGTAAATTTCTTTTGGCGTGTCAATCTGTTGGAGAACTCCTTTTCGAATTACAGCAACTCGATCACCCATAGTCATAGCTTCTACTTGATCGTGTGTTACATATAAAGTTGTAGTTTCTAATTGAGCATGGAGCTGTCCAAGTTCAGCTCTCATTTGAACTCTTAATTTAGCGTCTAGATTAGAAAGGGGCTCATCCATTAAAAATGCCTGTGGGCTTCTTACAATTGCTCTACCCATCGCAACCCTTTGTCTTTGACCTCCAGAAAGTGCTTTTGGTTTTCTTTCAAGTAATTCATCAATCTCTAGTGTTTTTGCAGCTTCTTTCACTTTTTTATCAATTTCATCCTTAGGAAGCTTACGTAGTTTGAGTGAGAAAGCCATATTGTCATAGACTGACATATGAGGATATAAAGCATAGTTTTGAAAGACCATTGCTATATCTCTATCTTTTGGTGCTACTTCGTTGACTATTGTATCAGCAATTGAAATTTCACCTTCAGTTATATCTTCTAACCCGGCAACCATTCTGAGAAGCGTAGTTTTCCCACACCCAGATGGACCAACAAGAACTACAAATTCTCCATCATTGATTTCTATATTTACATCTTCTAAAGCGCGAGTTTTATCTGGATAAATCTTTCCTGCGCCCGAAATTTTTATTGCACCCATAATTTAACGTTTTTAGTGTAGCTAAATTATTCAAAATTTAAAACTAAATTGGTTTTTATTATTTAGGAATAATTCAATTTGAATTTAAAATATTATATATGGTACAAGTTCCACTTACACGAGTAACAACTCTAAATGACGGCAACTCAAAGTCAATTGCGGATTCTGACTACGTAGTTTACTGGATGATTGCATTTAAAAGAGTAGGGTATAACTTTGCATTACAACGAGCAGTCGAGTGGGCAAATACATTATCTCAACCATTATTAATCTTAGAACCATTAATTCTTGACTATCCAATGTCTAGTATTCGCTTTCACAAATTTATTCTTGAGGGCATGAAAGAAGTTGATGAAATGATTGCTGACACAAATGCTTATTACTATCCTTTTGTAGAGCAGTCCGAACAACAATCAGAAGGACTCTTAAAAGAAATTTCAAAAAATGCATCTGTTGTTGTTACAGATGATTATCCAACATATTTTGTTCCACAAATGATTGCAAAAGCCTCTGGCGAAATTGATGCAAAATATGAACTTGTTGATTCCAATGGAGTTGTACCAATCAGACTCTCAGAAAAAGAATATGTTAGAGCTCATGACTTTAGAAGGTATTTACATAAAAACTTGGAGGATTTTATTACAGAAACACCTCTTGAAAATTCTTTAGAATTATTAGATAAAAAATTTGATCCATCTCATTTAAAAACTGTTCAAAAAAAATGGGAACCATATAATTTTAAAGAACAAAATATTGACGACTTTTTACAAAATCTGGACATTGACAAAACTGTAGAGGTTAGTTCAATACACGGTGGGTATTCTTATGCTTTAAAGCAGCTCAATAAATTTATTGATATTGGCTATCAAGACTACGCAGAGTATAGTAGTCATCCATCAAAAGAGGCTAGTAGTCAATTATCACCATATTTACACTATGGACAAATATCAACGTATGAAGTTTTCGAAAAAATATCTAATTTGGAATCGTGGTCTCCAGAAACAATTGATCCAAAAATGCAAGGCAGACGACAAGGATGGTGGGGAAGTACAGAAAATTTTGAAAGTTTTATGGATGAATTAATTACTTGGAGAGAACTTGGTTATCACACCTGTGTAAGGAGAGCTAATTATAATCAATACTCAAGTCTGCCTGAGTGGGCAATAAAAACATTACATGAACATTCCTCTGACGAACGAGAACATATTTATTCTCTTGATGAACTCACATTTTCGCAAACGCATGATGAGATTTGGAATGCAGCTCAAAATCAATTACGCACACAAGGAATAATTCAGAATTATTTAAGAATGCTTTGGGGCAAAAAAATATTGGAATGGACACCTAATCCACAAATAGCACTTTCCTATATGATTACCCTTAATGATAGATTTGCTTTAGATGGAAGAGATCCCAATTCCTATTCTGGTGTATTTTGGATTCTTGGGAGATATGATAGAGCTTGGGGGCCTGAGAGAAGCATTTATGGCAAAATTAGATATATGACTTCAGACTCAACTTCAAAAAAGTTTAATTTAAAACCGTATTTAGAAAAATGGAGCAATGAATCGTTAGACATTCATACTAGTTTGTAGGAATAAAGTTACATGAATTTAAAAAAAAATTTTGTAAAAATATATCAAAATTATTCAAAATGAATAAAATTATATAGTGATTTAATTCACATTGTATTATTAAACAAAAGGAGTAGGCTAAAATGGCTGAACTTACTTACAGACTCTTTATGGTGGCAACAGTGGGTATGCTCGCTGGTACAGTATTTTTACTTGCATCATCTAGAGAAGTAGATGCAAAACACAGAAGAGGAGTATATATCTCCGCTCTTGTGACAGGAATAGCTTGGTATCACTATAACAAAATGACTGGCTCATGGGCTGGTGGAGATTATGATACAGGCTTAAGATATGTCGATTGGATCCTAACAGTACCATTAATGTTTGTAGAGGTACTTGCCGTAACATCTTCAGGTGCAGAATATAACGAAAAAGTTAGAAACTGGGGATTAGCTGCTGTCGTGATGATTGGTGGCGGTTACTATGGCGAGACATCAGCTGCAGGCAGTGATGCATATTGGGTAGGATTTGTAGTAGCAATGGCTGCATACATTTACTTGATGAGAAATCTTCAAGCAGAAGGTGCAGGATTAAAAGCTGCTGAAGCCGAACAATTTGAGAAAATTAAAAATCTTATACTTGTCGGTTGGATAATATATCCACTAGGCTATCTTGCTCCTGTAGCGGGTGACTTTGATGCAGTCAGAGAAGTCCTTTACACAATTGCTGACATAATTAATAAAGTTGGTCTTGGTGTATTGGTACTTGGAATGGCAAGAATCAAGTCAGGAGAAAAAGTCTAAGACTTTTTTGAATAAAATTTGATGATAGGCGGC
>Ga0181406_1000111_pt1 | contig 29242 bp, 31 predicted proteins | sample 29SPOviralmetaG_FD_130135 | JGI IMG/M metagenome (GOLD analysis project Ga0181406, IMG submission 130135) | Marine viral communities from the oligotrophic San Pedro Time Series (SPOT) site, San Pedro Channel, CA, USA - 29 SPOT_SRF_2011-12-20 | ecosystem: Environmental > Aquatic > Marine > Strait... | reverse complement strand
TATCCGGCTTGCTTCATCTGCATCATGTTGCGGATAGCCATCTCATCCCTGCGGAATCGCATGATTTCATCCTCTTCCTCATGTGGGTTCAATGTGATGTCCCACTCACTTATTCCGAATGCCTCAAGCAGAAGAGGGAACAAGTGCCTGTTGTATATCGACTGAGAATAGGCCAATGCACGGTTAGTGACTACGATTTGCATCCCTTCGTTGTTCAGACCCCCTCCAGACACGTCATTCATGAATACGTTGGACACTCCATAGTATGCAGATATGCGTTGTCTGATGTCATCCTTGATTGGGATATACTGTAATTCCTCAAGCGTATCCATCATTCGGACATACTCAAGGCCACCACGACCAGACTCGGTTTCGACACCGATTGTAGGGACATAGCTCGGGTCACGCTCAAGATGCTCTTGGATATTCCTCGCCGTCCTCTCAACAGTTTCCATGTTGGATGACTTGATCACCATGACTCCACGAGGCATCCTCCTCTTCTGGTATGCGGAATAGACGTAGTTGTCCATAGCAATGAGTGTGTTCACTTGTCGCCACATAGTAGCAACGGGGCTACGACCATACAACTTGGATGGCGACCATTTGCTGATGTGGATGACTTCTCCCTCCGTATATACCTGGCCGTTGCCCACACCTGCTAGGTTGATGTAATGAATTGGGACTACTGGCATACCCGATACAGGACATACTGCTTCAGGGTCACTTGATCTGAACGAACGATCAACTAGACTGGTGTATTGAGTTCCCCCTCTTATCCCTCTCTTGTCTGAGATGATACGCATGAAGATGGGGTCGGCTCTCGATACCTCCCTTATGCGGAAGAATTGAGGTTGCTTGGTAGCGGGGTCAATGAAATACTCTTTTGTCAAAACTAAGTATGCATCATCAACGATATTGAGATCCATCTCTATCTCTCGAAGGATGTCAATAAATTGCTGAGTCATCCTGTTCTGTCCACCCAGGATAGTTTCTGCATACTCAATCTGTCCCTTGTCTGCCTTCCGAACCTCTCCGCCGCATGACTTGCAAGAATCAACCTCTTGATGGAACTCTGATTCACACTCCACACATTTTGAAACGAATTTCGCTTTCCATTCCCATCCCTTTCGGAATGTTTCGACACATAGGTGATTTAGAATTGACCTCAGAACCATGCATTCGTAAGCTGCGGCATACAATGCAGGAACGGTAATTCCTTGAAGGAGAGGTGGTTCTTGAACGCCTTCTGTGAATAGAGGCATAGAAGGAATAGGAGTGTTATACCTCTCCATATCCATGCCGATGGCAGCGAACATCCTTTCCATCTTCTTGCTATCAACCACTTGCCTTCACCGCCTCTTTCATGTTGTCGAACTCGTCCACGCTTAATTTGTGTTTCCGCAATAGCCTTGATCGGTCTTTTGCCTCAACTGTATCATATGCCATCACAATTAGTGTATCTCTGTCACCCCTCAATGCAGAGAGCATATTGCGTGGCGAAGGGTATTCTCCTCTATCAGATAGATGGGGTTCGGCCATTTCCAATGCCTTGAGGACAGAGGTGTCGCCTTCGATTACTAATCCTGAGCCTTCGGCCTTTATCCCTGCTATGCCTTCTTTCTTCAATGCCTCTGCATACCAGGGTGCAGATGGAGCATTGAAATTGATTTCCAAACGAGGATACAATCTCGTATCAAATTTGAAAAGACTACTGTTGTCAATCAAACCTGCGAGGAATTGATCTGCATCCTTCAAGATGACATCTCTGCGCTTAATGTCATAGAATAGTCCTCTCCCCATTGACTTGCTAAATTGCCCTATTGCAATTATATCGAAGAGGAAACCATGAGATTTGATGAGTGATGAAATCTCAGCAGGGCTTGCTTGGACACCATATGATTTGAGAGTCTGAGCATTAACTGCACCTCTTGATGATAAAATGCTTCTGCAATTATTGAGAATACCCCGTTCCCTATGAGATAGCCTTTCTGATTTGTCAAGAGTAGTCCTCCATAGCTTCTCGGCCTTATCTCTGCCTTCTTCATCCGAGGCAGACACCCAGGACTTAACGAAACGGCGGAATGGCAAATTCAACCTCTCACTATTCTGATTCAGAGAATCATAGTCCAGATCAGTCAGAGGTAGTGAACCCACTAAGTCCGGCGATACGCCTGGGAATTGTGAAAGAGTCGCTTGCTTCTCCAAGAGTAGTAGTGGTTGGATTGAATCCAATACTTTGACTTCATTGCCTTTGATGAGGATCTCTGTCAATTCACGTCCTGTCATCCCGAAGTTGTCCTGGAACCATGTATTCATCTTGGTTATGGGAGGCTTAGAGGGATTAGGTGCTTCAGGTGGCAAAGCAGTTCCTTCTTGCTCAGTTGGAACATCGCTTTCTGCACTATCCATCCCCTCTATCTCTGCACCTTGTCCCTCTTCTGGTGCGGTTGGCGCAGGTTGCTGTGCTTCTATTTGCTCTTGTTGTGCCCTCTCTTGTTCGGCCTGTTGCAATTCTTGTTCCGCCGCAGCGACCTCTTGCTTTTTTGATTCTAATTTCTGCCTAATGGCATCAGCACCCATCATCGCACCTTGCGCTGCTACTTTACGACCTGTGGGTGAGGACATAACTGCCCTTGCCCCTGCCGCTAATGCGGGTAAGATTTTCTCAACGGAGTCTGTCATATCCTCCACGCCTGGGGTTGGTTCTATGTATTCACGCATCCGCCCACCCCAACCTGTTCTTCCACATCTCGCCATCTAGGATAATTATGTTTTCCCGATATTCCTTAGTCGCTTGCACCGAAAGTGCAAGGGCAATCACCATGTCGTCATGCCTCCCGAGGCTTTCCATACGTCCATTATCGAGCATGGTGAACATGGATAATTCATTCAATAGCGTATTCATATGCCTCCTTGTTGAACCTTCGTCTTTGTATGGGATCATAAGGTGCTTCTGCTCGAAATGAAGTTGAAGTGTGTGCATCAATGCTTCCTTCTTCATTCGATTCATGTTGAATGGTTTGATAGGCAAATCGCTGATTTCCTGCAGGACTTGGTTGAATGCCATAGCGAAGTTGTTAGTCTCTAGTTCTATGATGACGGGATTGAAGCGAGCATTCAATTCGATGATCTTGTCAATCTGTTGATTAAAATTCATATTCTTCTCATGGTGGACATGGACTATGCGCTTGTGTCGGTTCTCATCCATGCCAATGACCATCATGCAAGTATAGTCTGCACTCCTGTCTGCGCTGATTGCCGGATCCCATCCAATGTAGTAATTCATTGATTGGTCGGGATCGGGGTAGTATGAGAGCATGAGTGAGTCATCTTTGACCCTCTCCAGCATCTCTTCAGGGAATAGGCTTGACTCACTTGCTATTGGCTTGCATAGATACTCACGAGTGAATGCTATTGATGTCATCTCTCCCCTCCTCGTATTCAGAGCCTCAAGGTTCCACCTCTCAGGCCACAATGGTTCACCTGTTCCCTCATTGATTGCAGGGTATTCTCTAACACAGTATCCATCAAGACTCTTGAGTTCCGAGTATAGATCTGTGAATGAGAATGGTGTTCCGACAACGCACATCTGAGCTGTATGGTGGAGAACAGGAAGTAAAGCAGTATAGAACCAAGTAGATATGGATTTCAACTGAGTATCGGCCTCACTCGATAGGATGTCATCAAGGACAACTATGTCAGGGTGAGCACCACGAACGGCTTTTCCTATAGACATGGCTCGTATGGATGATTTGTTAGAGAACTTGAAAAGTTGCTTCGCCCATCCTCTCTTTGGTTTGAGATGTGCTAGAGCTGGTGTAGTCACAATCAACTCATCCATCTTCCCCATGTGATCTATGGATTGATGCTGACTGTGGCTGAAGAATAGAACCTCAGTTCCTGGGTTGTATGCCATCTTCCATAAGAGATAGACTCTGAAGAAGACTGATTTCCCATGATCACGACTTGCTATGACGCAGACTTTGTTATGCTTCTCGGCATTCTCATACCACTCCTTGTGGAAATGGGCTAATTGGAAACCACAGATGTCCTCGAAGAAGAATCGGAAGTCCCGCCTCCCCATATCCCAATCGACTTTGCTCGTTAGTTCGAGCATTGCCTCATTCGTCAATCTTCCACCCCGATGGCAACAAACTCATGTCGTCTCCACCAGGGCCATTCGTTGCAAACAAAGAAGCCGGTAGTAGCGACAGATCATCACCCTTAACCACATCAAATCCTATATCCGGCTTCTCTTGAGGCGGCTCACTTTTGATGATTGGAGTGACATACTCTCTTTGTGGATTTGGCCTCTCATTCACAGCAAACGCCTGGGGGTTATCGAATGGGTTCGCAAAGGGATTTTTGAGTATGAATGAGGAGTCTGCCACGTCATTGTGAATCGGCTTGGCTTTGGCAAATAGATGCTCGGCTTCTGCAAACAATGAGGGAAAGAGTTCTTTCAAATCATGCTCATTCGCGTAAAGGTGTTTCATTGCCCCTTCATCACCATCTTCTGCCGCAGCGATTAATTCACGAATAGCATTTGGATCTGTTGATGCGAAAATATTCGGATAAGTTATGGGTTCCCTTGCAGCGTCTGCTTCCCTTCTCTTTGCCTCTATCTCAGTTTTCAATTTATCACGGACGGATGAGTGAGTGGATTCGGATTTGGGTTTGGGTTTGGATGTGATTTCTTTTGCCTTCCCTTCAGAGGGTTCGACAAATACATCCTCATCTTTGGCAGGTGTTGCTAATATCTGAGGAGCTACAAATTCATCATTCATCTCTTCTGCAAGACTGGCATCGGCAACGCCATCGCCGTCATTATCATCCTCTGGATCTCCATCGACAACGCCATCGCCGTCATTGTCCTCTCCATCATACTTGAATCTCCCATCTTCAAAATCGTCAGGGTGGCTTTCTTCATTCAGCCAAATGTCGGAATCACCCCCACGACCACCATCATCACCGCCGTCATCATCGCCAAAATCGAAGTCACCAAAGTCATCATCGTCTTCAGGAGGTTCAGGAGCCGGAGATGGAAGATTTCTGTTGGCAATAGTCGATTGAACGAGTTTTCTCCCATCTCTTATTTGATCCCGATTCCTGATGTAATTCTCAAGTTGCTTCTTCTGCCTTGATACTTTGAATCTGCGAATGTCATCCATGATTCCCTTGTAGATGGTGTCATCGCGCATCGCTACCCACGCAACATCAAACGAATCATTGGAGGGCATACCGGATCGCCTCCGTGCTATCCCTCAATCTGATGTTCTGCATCGTCTTCTGCAACCCCCAATACTCGTCAAGGGGTGAGTCGAAAGAGGCCGTGAATGTGGGGTTTGCCCCTGTCATGCCTTGTAGGTTGGTTCGTGCGGCCTTCGCATCCCTCCTACCGCCGAACCTGGTTAGTGCGTTTGCACCATGTCTTAACGCTCCCGCACCACCGAATGTCAGCAGATTGGAAGCAAGACCCGTTCCTACGCCACCATCAGCCCAGCTCTTACCTGCCCTTTGGTTCGCTGCGGATAATTTCCCTGCTTGTTCGGCTGCAAGGGCATTCTCTGCGATCTTGTTGGATTGTGAAGGGGCCGCAGCCGCAGGGGCCGGAGCCGCAGAGGTAGTAGTCGGAGTGCCGGATGACATTCCGCCACCGCCGGATGACATCCCTCCATCGGTAGCCGGAGGTTGTGGAGTTGTGGTCTGAGTGACCTTTTGCTCTCCTGTCTGTCCATTTTGTTCAATCTCAAGTTTCTGATCAGGAATCCCATCGCCATCTGCATCCACAGGAGCCGGAGTCGCCGCAGGAGTTTGACCTGCTATTTCCATGCCCTCGTGAACATTGCCTGGCATACCTGCCCATTTCTTTTCGGCATCGGCACTCTGAACGCCTTGCTTCAAGTTGGTCTGTGCTTCTCTGTCGAAGTTCAGGTCATTGGTGCTCAACCTTTTTTGATTGCGCTCCTCTATGGCATTCATCGCACCCTTGCCTGTGATCGCACCCTTGATTCCTGCGCCTAATGTTCCGAGTTTGTCATTGGGGTTGATGAATCCTGATGCATCTCTTCCGGTTCTCTGTCCTGTCGCGGGATCAACCGCACCGTAAGCCATCCTTCCGGCCAAATTAGAGGCTCCTTGAGCTGTTGCCTTTGCGCCACTACCTAGTGCTCTAGCAGCACCCATAATGCCCCTGCCGAGTCCTTTGGCTCCGGTAGTCAATGCGCTTCCGGCTTGACCTGCTACATTCCTAGCACCCTCTGCCAATGCGGCTCTATTCTCAGGAGTGTTGTATTTCGTGTTCATGTCACCTGCCCACGTCTTTGCGGAATCGACACCCTGTCCTATCTTCTCGGCTGCACCCATCATTGCGGCATCCACTTTGGGAACGACATTCGAGGCCATGTTAGAATATCCTTGACCGATCTTCTCGGCTGCACCTGTCATAGCATCTTTTGCCTGACCTGCCTTTTCACCCATCCAATCCTTTGCCGCACTTCCCGCCTCTTGCAAAGATGAGAATGCGTTCTGAGCCATTCCAGGAGTCCCTGCATCATGCTCTACTGATGTATTCGGATTCTGAGTAAGGGCTTGTATCCTTTTATCCGTTTCATCCCCGCCGGTTCCAACGAGTGATTCCTTCGCACCTTTAGCCGCATCGCCAATTGCCCCTGCCGCCTTTCCACCGATATTCTTTGCCGCATCATACAAAGCCCCATGCGGAGTCTTACCCTCTGTGGGTGTCTGTGATGTGCCACCTGCACTTATCTGGTCTATCTTGTCATACATTGATTGCCTTTCAGGATCAACAGGGGCTTGAGCAGGGGCTTTGTCTTTTGACTCGCCACCAAGACCCATCATGGATTCTTGGTTTGCTTTTGCTTGCCCACTCACATCTCCTGTTTCTGCCGGACTCTTGGTAGGCTTAAATCGAGGATGCTCATTCCACTTGCCTGTGAATTTAATGATAGATGCCTTCACAATCGCATCTTCGTAAGCATTAATCATAGAGAGCCACCTTTACCATCTGAACATTTGAGTGTGGGATGTTGAATGACTTTGCAATCTCTCTCCAATCGCCTCTGGTGTGGAATATGGTGACGACATCATTCGTTCCCATTTGCACCTTGCTCGACAGGAGTGCGACATCCAAAGGTGATGTCACAGATAGGTCGCCCAGGTGAGATATGTCTTGGATGACGCTTTTTGCGAGTTCGAGTTGCACCTTCTCGATGTAATTCTCAAGCTCCGGTTTGATGTCTTCCGAACGATGCAAAACATCTCTTGTGGTTAAACTTCCTAACAGTTCTGCCAACCCTGACAATTTAGTTCGCCCACCCGATGTATCAAGTTGCGATTGAAGCGATTGTATTTGTTCCTTTGCCCGATCATATAACGCGTTCGAGTTGATATATGGGGCGTTTGGAATCGCCCGTGCAGGTGGATTTTGAGGTGGTGCGGGAGCCGGAGGTAGTCTTGGTATGTGAGCAGGGGGCTGTGCTGGTGGAACGGGTTCCTCTGGTGGTTGGGCCATTTGAGGTTGGACTATATTCTCAGTTGCACCACCCTCCTGTATGGCTTGAGGGGCTTCGGGTGTCTGCACACCTGGGCCGTTATACCACTCTGGATGTCCTCCACTCTTCATATGGTGATCGTAAATCCCTCTGAGTATCCTCTTCTTTGTCGATTTGCCCCAACCTCCTGGTGCATTCAAATCACGATCTGCCTTCCCTCTGTATGCATTTGCTATCAAATCACGAACATCTTCTTCTTCTATGCCATGCTCTCTTGATATGTCCTTAATCATGGTATTATTCTTTGTTAGTTTTGTAAGAGGATTGTATGAGCCTTTGCCCATATTCCTATGCCATGTCTTCCCATGCAAATCGGGATGGAGAATATCCTCTCCCACTTCTCCCTCGCCTAACTGTTCTGCAATGTCCCGAGGGTCTTCACCTTCTCCTGGGGCGATTTCCTCATCATCACGAATCATCCTTGCTTGCTCATGCTTACGAGGGATAATGGCATATGTTGATTCAAATGGGTGCTTACTCATGTGAGTATGGCGGAAAACAAGAGGCTCATTGATGAATCCGTCATACACATATTGGTATGCCTGTTGGGGGTTGAACCCCTGTTGCATGGCCTGTCCTTGCAATTCCTTGACTAACCTGCCGAGATCATCACGCATTTTCCTATCATTAATCGTGATAGTGTTCCGATGGACATAGTGAGCAGGTATCAGGTGATCCTTGCGGTCTTGGGGCTGTCCGGTTCCACTATGATGCCTTATCTGTATCATCCCTAGATGCTTTGCAGCTTCCTCATACCATCGAGCATAACCTTCAATCTGCCCATTGTGCCCACTAATGACATGGGTGACTAGCTTTCCATTCTGAGTATGATATGGATTGAAAGACCCATCTATGTTCTTCTGAGCATTCACCGTAGCGGCATTATGCTCCATGTGTTGCATAGAAACAGGCCATGACGCAGGATCACGCCCCCTCTCATCAAAGACCCCATTCCCATTATTCACAGAACCAATGCCTCTCCGTGCATTTATCTGATTCTGTAATTTAGCCGCCTTGTTTATCAGGGGCTTGCCAATCCTGAATCCCTCTTCCAAAGCCCTTGCATAATTGGGATTATCCGGCCCTTCGTGGTATGCTCTTGCATAAGCATCCAACAAGTGACCTGAGCGTATTGCCATCTCCATAGCATCTGCCTCATATGGATTCATCAATTCCTCTTCCGTATCTTCCATATTGTGATGGAGAGTGGGGGTGATCTGCGCCATTGTCTCTGGAAGCACGGGGCCATCTATGCCCATGACGGCTTGAATGAAATCGCCTATATCCGTGACCACATAGGATTTCGAGATGAGAAAGTCATCGAAATTCCATCCCAATAAGAATCACCTTCCAGGCCCAACCATACCTGCAGCCACAGGGACAGATGTATCTTGAAACAGATAGGCGGCTGTGTTCTCAATCCTTTCATGATTCTTGAGATTTGGGTCGGATGACCTCTCGGGACTAGCCTGTGCGCCTACTTTCGCCTCTTGACCGAGTTCGACACCTGCCTTTGTAAGTTTGTCCAATTTCCTCATTAGGGCTTCAATCTTCTTTTTCAGAGCAAGTATCTCAGTCCTGGATAGTCCTCTTGTTTTCAGGAAGTCCTCTGAGTTCCTGATGTAATCCTCGGTTCCCAGGGGATCCCCAAAACCTGCTTCGACTCTCTGCACATCCTTCCTATGTGCATCTTTCATATTGGTTCCATACTTACCGGCAGAAGGCAGTTTGGTTCCTGAACCGATAACCGTTCCTCTTGTCGATTGGGAGCTGATGCCTGTTCCACCTGCTCCTCCGTGATGCGTGAACTCACGAGGTTGGACTCCTTCTGCCCTTCGCCTCCTCTGGTGTGCTTTCTTGCGTTCCCATGCAACCGGATCTCGGAGTCTCAGAGGGATTCCTTCTGATCGTGTGGAACCCATCATCCTGAGTGGAAGACTCCGAACATTTGGCCCGACTCGTTGTCTGCGATTATACAAGTTAAGTTGTCGAGCTGCCCTGCCCTTGTGTCTATTGCTGGCGGATTTTGGTTCTCTTGCTCCTCCTCCCTTGAGTTTTCCTCCGGCTTTCTTGGCCCGCTTCGCTTTCTTGGCTTGTCGCTTTCTCTTTCTCTTCGATTTCCTTTTTTCTTGCTCACTCTCTTCATCCTCCTCGTATTTCCTTCCCTTGTATTTCCTCTTGCCTTTGGCGATAGTCCATGCATCATCAAAGGATTCATCGCTTGACAAGGTGATTGCTCTCGTAGCAGAACCCTGTTGTCCATATCTAACATTGGCAGTATCACTACGAACCGAACCGACATTTGCACCTGCGGCAATGGATAGTCCATTCGCCCCTAAATCAACACCAAGACCTGATTCGAGAAGTTGATTCTCCTGTTCCATCATGGGTGAGCGTTCCATCATCTCATCCATCTTCTCGGGCTTGAGACTGATATGTTGGAGTCCTGGGAGTAATTCCCTCTCTGCCTTTTTCCTCCTTGTTTCGGGGTCTTTCTGCTCCATCCCTTCTGTATCTTCGGGAGTTCCTCTAGTATGGTGAGAAAGGCCATCGGCATTCTCATTCGGGTTCACATCCAGATCACCATAGTTGCCCATCTCGCGGGCCTTGTGACCTCCCATGAACTCGGCTACCCTGGGTTTCCAACCGTGCAAGTCGTTGCGAGGATTAGCCACATTTTTGATAATCTTCATTTGTTCAAAGCCCCCGTGCTTCTTTCATAATCGACCCGACTCTGTATTTTCAGACCATGAATATACTTGAAACTAGCTTGAACCTTAATTGGCAGATCGAGATACCAATTAGACAAGTATGGGCATGGAGGGTTGGCCTTTGCATATGGTTTTGCTAACTTGATGAATGCTTGTTTCAATTTCCTGATCTCTGCGAGAACCTGGAGATAAGATGTTTGATCCCTCAACTCAGGGCATTCCCTCTCCATCATGAAGTAGTCTGCAATGGAGAATCTGCAAGCCATGATTTGCATTTGGACTTCAACAGCAATTTCCTCGCCATAATGAGCCTCTGAGTAAATCATATCCTCTAACCAGGATTTGACAACGTAGTCAAGGCCATGCATCAGATGGATAAGTCCAATTTCATCAATAGGGTATCCTTCATGTAGAATCTCGGCATACTCAGTATCCTTGAGCATCATTTGCCATAGGTTCTGCTTATCCTTCATTCCTCAAGCACCCCTGCTTCTGCCAATGCATTCCTCAAGACTCTCCATTCCTCTGGTGACTTCTCTGCGAAATGGGCTTGAATGACTGTGATGACATTGATGGATTGGCTTTTGTCGATGACTTCCATTTTATCCATCCATTTTGCGAGCTCGGACAATGTTTCCCTAACTTCACGATGAAGTTGAACGGCGAGGCTTATGTCCTTTGGGGGGATCATGTCGGGATCATCGTGGAATTTCTCCTCTATCTTGTCGAGCTGCAACCCGAATATCATATCCAAACGACTCATATTTCTCTCTATTTTCGCTAGAGAATCGTGAGTGCTCTTGATTGCCGTTGGAATTATTTCGATAGCAGCAGATGCTTGCACTAGAGGTGCTATGTGTTTTTCCATATGGTGACTGATTGCTTCCGTTGGTATTTCCAACTCATATGAGAAATCGTCAAGCGAACCTCTCCCGTCCACAATTGCAGACTCTATCTCTGCTCTTTCGGGATGAGTGCATATGGGGCAATCATCATTGCTATGATTGTGATATTCTCCCGAGTGCCTTCTCATATGCCTGTGAGCAGACCCCTGCGCCCATGACTCATTGCGATCCAAGTCTTCAGGTGATAGGATTCCTGTGCGGATTTGCTTCTCTAAATCATCCCTCTCAGGATGCTGACAGAAAGGACAATTGTTGCGAGTCTTTCGACCTGGCATGATCGCCTAATGTCATACCATTGTTATTGGGTCTTTTCATGCTTCTTTAGATGGATGCCGCAGTATCCTTCTTTGGAATCTGTGGATATGCGCCTCTTGCACCTATTCCCCGATGCTACTGTCGCCTTGCATAATTTGTGTTCAGGAGGATTGCGATAGCACTCGACACATAGCCCTGTCCCATACTTCGATTTCTTCTTGAGAGCCTTGCCACAATCTTGACATTCCTTGACACTCCTTCTCTTGATTGCCGCCTTCACATCTTGGAAATCGACATCACCGTCCTGATCGACATCGAATGGACTCATCGGAGTCTTAGTGGGTGGCGGATTGTAGTGGGCCGCAGGTGCGGAATATTGAGGGGTATATCCCCTGGCCCTGTATGCAGGGCCGCTACCGAAAGGATGCGTATTGTCGTCCGGCCACTAGGAATGTGACGAATAGCCCGACCAAACCGAACATAGACTGAGTTGGAGTCATGGTTGGCCCTTTCCATATTAGTATTGCAATATCAAGAAGCATGAATGCGATAATGAAAATCATTGTTGCGCTTTCGACAAGAATCTTGTTGGGGCTGAACATAGCCACACTCACATTCATGGGGTTCACGCCCATGTTCTGCTCAAAGGAATCTCGTGCCATGATCACACCAGAGCCATTGCGCCAGCACTCATAGCACCCATTCCACCCTGTTGTTGCATTTGATTCCCTAGTAATCCACCAAGCATACTGCCAAAGAACCCTGGTTGATTCGTTAGCATCGGGTTGTGAGCTGCAAGTAGCATCTGAATTTGCTGTTGATTCATCTGAGTCTGTTGCTGACAAGCAGATTGCAGACTTTGTAGGGTTAGCCTTAGATTCTCAGGAGACATCGAAACCAAGTTAGATGGCAATGAGTTGCTATCTATCGTCATATTTCCATCATCATCAGTAGTGAATGTGATTGCAGTAAAGAAGTCCTTCAGAGCAAGAGTCATTACTTCGCCAATCAAGTCCAGAAGAACGCCCATTTGGTTAGTTTGAATGAATGCCGCCATTGGATCTTGATATTGGAGGAGACGCGCCGTTGCTTGGATGGGATCATTCGCCATCTGTTGCATCATAGGGTTCTGTTGCATCATCTGCATTTGCATCGGATCCATTTGCCCTCCCATCATACCATTCTGCATTCCATAACCCATGCCACCACCCATTGAACCGAACGTAGTCGGTGCTCCGAATTGTTGCGTAGGTGCTTCGTTATTTCTTGAAAACCAACCCATTTCTGTTATTCCTCCTTATGCCCCCGCCTCTGGTGTGGATGGGGGAACGGTATTTACCATGCTTTGTTGTTGTTGCGGTGTCATAAGTGGGACTCCTATGGTGCTATTTTGCTTCATTGAGTCCTGAATCTGAAGTGCTCGGAGATCAAAGGTGATAGTCACTAAATCGGCAACACCGCTTACAGGATTTGGATGTTGAGTCATCGTAATTCCCTTCTGGTGTTGCGTGTCCTGTTGAATCATTCGGAAAAACGGTTCGTATTTAATCAGGGACTCTGTTGTCGAGCGATTTCGATTCTTTGGGGCAGAAAGCCCTGGGACTCTGAGGAACTTAGTGCCGATGCTAGTGGGCCTTGACAATCCATCAGTCTGGAGCATCTCTTCCTGGGTGAGTTTCTTGAGAGTATGAAATATGTGCAGATGAGCAGGACAGAGAGTGCTATTCAACTCATCGCCAATATCGCCATGAGTCCTAGCATGGGGTTTCCGAGGTTGCCCCGTTTCTTCATCGAACCAATAAATATCTGCCAGGGACATTCGAGTATCCTCATCAATGATGTGAGCATAGGCGTTATCTGATCCCTCTATGAAGCGGCGAATATCCGCGCCGCAACAAGCACACTCGTGAGCTGCATTGTATCGGTATATGCTGAAAAACCCAAACCAATATCGTGGAGGTCGCAGGGTTTTCCTCAACATTTTGATGTTTTTCTTCCTGGCCTTTCGCGGGTTCTTCGCATTTGTGATAAGTCTGATCTCAACAGTCGGGACAAATGATTCGTTTTCATCGCCAGGCATTGCATTCCCCGTGCTTGCCATTTCGGCTCTCTGTTGAGCCTTTAGCATAGGAAAAGCAAGTCCGGTTTCCTGTGCTAACTTCATCAATTCTTCATCGCTAAGTCCGGCGAGTCGGATATTGCTATTCCATAAATTAGGAAACATACTCAAACATTTGTCAGACGTGTCAGGTTAATTAGCCTAATTGATTGAATCAGAGGTTCTCAATCATTTTTATCATGACCTTTTCGATATTCAAACCGTGTTGAGCAGAGATTGCTTCGACTTCTGCTTGTATGCCCGCTTTTCGTAATCTCCTCAACTCACTTCTGAATGGATAGACAATAGGGTGTTCTCGTTGCAAACCCTTGTCCCATAGGTATTGAGCCTGGGGTGTCCACCACAAATCCATCTTGTTAATCAAAAAGCAGAAGAGATCAGGTTTGTATCCTTTTTTTGCATTCTTCCTTGCCTTTTTGGAAAGGAGTTTTGTCCGATCAGAACCTGTGATGTTATCCACCAAATATTTCAGAGAGGCTACACACTCTCTCGTATGTTGAGGATATTTCATGATTCGGTCATCAATCATGAAGAAGACTACATTCGGCTTGCGCGTGAATATATCCTCGGCCCATAGGTTCCAAAATTGAGATTGCCCGCCAATATCCACGCTTGAAACAGGATGTCGCTCTTTCTTCCATTTGATTTGATGGCGATGAGGGGTAGGGAGGACATAATGCCCGTTCTGCCTCCGATGAGTAGTCCTAAACTCCAAAGGAATTGGTTCGATGTCACCTGGGACTGTCAGATACTGATCAAGAGTAGTTTTCCCCGTCATTGTCGGGCCATATATCCCAATCCTATGTGGTTTCAATGTCCGATATAGTTTCTTAATCGCATTGACTGATGCGAGAATTATGTGACCTGCAAGCATGGCGGAACTCATGGGATCACTCCCTGTCCGTCATCCACTCCCATACTTCCGAGGGACTTATGTTCCCTATGTTGTCTAGCAGAAATAGAGTCAAAAAAGTTAGGGCTATTCCTCCAAACAAGGCAATGACTGTCCGCACCCATCCGGCCAGCCGTTCCATTCTTCGTTCATAGGCATTCTCTGCCAATATCTGCGACATGGCCTCTGCCTGTCGTTCCTGCTTGGTGCTAAACGGCCACACCAAACGGATTCCCCCTACTCCTTCTTCTCATCATCCGATCCGTCATTAGGGACACCGAATAACTGTTGCCCCGTTTGCTGAGTGAATTGATTAGACCAATCTGATCGCATCTGCTCCTTCTGAAATCGTCTTGATTGTAGCTGCATCTGTTGCCTGAACCACTTGTCATACCTAGACTCCTGGGCGAACTCTGCCCTCATTGCTAGGTTATCTCGAATGCCGCCGACCTGGAAGAGAACCATTGATATGCACAGGAAACCGAATGCAATCAGACCATACTGCAAACCCATCTCTGCCGGTTGAGCATCAGGAAGATACCAATCGAGATGTGAAATCCCAACTGCTACTCCTGTGAGAAGCGATTGCCATAGTAGCATCGCTATCAGATTCACGTCAATTCTTTGGCTATCATTACCTCCGAATGGAGGCATTGTTCCGAACGGTTGTTGTTGCGGTGGTGGTTGCATCGTCATTTTCTCATCTCACTTGATTTCCGAAATCTTCTTTTTCTAACGCCTTGAATCCTTTCTCGATGACCATGTTGAGAAAAGCTGACTTACTAGCCAACCCTCTCTTGGACTCCATCAAGTGCCACAAATCGTCACGAAGGATTACAGAAACGTGCTTTCCCATTACCTAAATGTCAGACGTGTCAGGTTAATGAGTGTTAGGAGGGTAATTAGATTCCGAACTGCGATAAATCGGGAGAGGATGACGATTGCGATTGCATCATCTTATACTTCAATTTCATTTGAGTGAACATCTCATTTAACTGAGCCTGTGATAATTCTTCTTCTCCGAGATTGGGGTGTATGTTTGCCGAACCATGCCCTGTGTAATCAATGGCCTTGACATTTGGATCCCAACACGCATCGCAATTTTGGTATTCACAAGTCCCTTCTGGTTGTTTCTTACCTGCTGCTGGACATACCCATACTCCTCCTTGATCGTATTTGTGACTCGCATTAACAGAGCTACCCGTGATATTTGGGTGAGACTCCATCAAATTCCTCATCTGTGCAGAATCATGAACGGTTTGATGTTGCATATGTTGTGAAACTCTAACAGTCAAATTAGGAGGTATCCTACCTCCTGCCTCTATGAATTTCTTCAAATGATCATGCTCTCTAGTAGCCAACCAAAATTGCTTGTCAGGATGGGCAGAAGCCAAATCAGACAATATCGCAAAATGATGGGCATTCTGCACATCTCCTGATGAGTTCAGTCTAATCTTGTCATGATTTCCCGCTTGGCCTATCTGCCAAGACAAGGCGGCGGCATACATCTGTGGATTCGCAAGACCGAGGAGATTTCGTGCTTGGTGTTTCTGTGCCGGATCACCCCTCATATTCATGTTGCTATCCACATAGCAACCTTCACAAACAGAACCAGGTATTCCTCTTAATTTACTCCCTAATGGGCAACCCCATGTTGGAGTGTCCTCACTCGGCCCCCACATCTTAGATGGGCTGCTGAGTCCATGAGAGTGTGTTTTGGTATGGCCTTTGATGTTATTATCCACAATGAATTTGCCGATAGCCGCCGGAGAGGATCCTATTGATCCTGTTTGATTCCTGAAAATGTGTTCCATGAGGTGCGAGCCATCTTCGTGCCGGAGATTCAAACCCCCCTGGATGGGATATTGAGTCAAACCCTCTCGAACCTGTTCCAATGCCTTGACATAAATCGGGTCTATTCCTTTCACCCTTATTTCTTCGACAGGACTATCTCCAAGATTCGGGTTGTCCTTCCGATAATTCTCCTCACCTCTCGCCCCTGCCCACATCTGAGCAGTAGTTCCTGGGAGTGCAATCTGCTCTCGAACCGCATCTATGCTGAGTTGAATTACGTCTTGCATCAACTTGTCATGAAGTGGCTCTTTGCACACCTCGCAATACAGATGCGAGTTGTCATCATGGAGCAACGCATTGTGAGGTATAGCTTGCGCCATATGGTGTCTTATGGATTACCATTCATCAAAATGGTTTTGATAGGTGCAGGGAGGGGGGAATGGAGGTAGAAGAGTCCAAAGCGAACAACAACAACGTGCCACCGAAGTTGTTCAGGAGTCCTCCCTGCAATTGAGAATAGTTTGCAATCGTTTATTAGATTTCAACTAACTCGGACTTGAGGTGCTTGACTCTCCACATTTTGAACAAGTGTATGTCCGATAGAGTGTGCCTGTGTCCGATTCACCTTCATCGGTGATCTCAAAGTTGTGATCACAACCGCCTGGCTTTCTCATTTTGAATGGCTTTTCAACGGGCATGGGAAGATCATCGGCTTTGTCATCGCTTGAACCCGTGCGAACATATCCTGGGAGTTCCAATGGTGTCCTCTTCTTCGACCTAGCTGCATCCAATGCATCGCCTAGCGGGTCTTCATCCTCGTGATCCCTGATGTCGAAGCCCCTCGTCTTCACAACTCTCCAAGCCTTGTCGAATGCTGTCATATCAATCAAAACTCAGGTTCTTCATAGGGTTCCTCGGCTTCACGCTTTTTCCTAGACCTAGATGCCAAAACCTCTCGGAACGAACGTGGTTTCATCATAGGCATCTCAGGGTCGCCTTTGTCCCTCGGGTCTTCAATCCCCTCTGCCATCTCCTTTTCTCGTTGGGACTCCAAAAATGCCTGGAACATCTCATCGTAAATTGCTGAATCACCATCACCATCCTCTCCGAACAATTCCTCTTCATACACGTTCCTGTCAGGTGCGTATTCTGTATGTCTCACAACCTCCTCTAGTTTCGGCCCAACAAGGGCATCTCCGCCTGGCATACCCCTAATTGATTCGGGGAGTGCCCTTCTTCCCGTATCCACATCGGCCCACGAGGGAGTTCCTGGTGGGTGATCGCCGACATCATCAGGGAAATTCAATGGATGGTCGCTGTCTTTCACTAAAAGCCAAGCCCTATTGAAAGCGTCTGCCATGCTTGGGCTTTGTTCAACCATTGTTCATGAACATTCTCATTCAGAACTGATCGAGGGTTGTCGGATTCCTCTTTCGCATGAATCGCCTAATTACCTCGTTCGGGTCTTGGTCGCCTGGGTGGATTCCATGATGCTGCTCAAGCGCATGAGTGATGTCATTGCCCATCTGGAAGGGAGCTAGTGACCTCACATGGAATGCATCAACTGGAGGAGATCCTGGGAATAGTCGGTTGGCCTTGAGTCCAGGCATTCCTTGTATTCCGGTCATGCTACCTCTTGGGCCATGCAAGTAGTAGTTGCCCGCAACATCTTGACCGTTCCATCGGTCTATTCCACCTTTGCCGAGGAATGGTCTTACTTGGAAAGTCGAAGGAAGATTCGCAAGTAAATCAGTAGCCTTCTGTGGAGGCAACGTGGAAAATGATGGTTTGCCCCTCTCTCTAGCTCTCATGTTGGCATACTCGCCCATGTCGAACTCACCTGCTGTTGGCTTAAGTCCGAATATTCCGGCGGCGGCGGGGTTGCGATATGAAGCACCTGTAGTCTCATGCAGAGGCATACCTGTCAATCTCTCGTGGTATCTCAATTTGGCTCGTGGGTTCTCAACCGCATGGTGGCCGAGTTGCCTCTGATTGTATAGCTCATCAATGACATCGCCCGTCCTAGTTGCCAAGCCTTCTCCAAGTAGTGTCTTGTCCCTCATACTCTGTGCGGCATCCTCAGTTATCTCCTTCTTGTTGTATATCCTGGGGTTGCCTTCCTCATCGAACATTATCTCATCGACAGTCTTCGGCTCGAATGTCGGCCTTCCTAATCGTTCACCCATTCCTTGAGTTGGTCGTTTCCCCATCAACAAAGCCTTGATGCTAGTGGGTTCGCCCTTCCTGTTGAATGAATTGGGGCCACCCTTGCCCCATGCCTTCATAGAGGGAGTCATTCCCTCTGCTCGTTCTTTATCAGTAGGTTCCGGCAACTCGGCATCCGGCCCCTTCAATTCCCTCCAGAAATGTTGGATTGTGTCCTCATTGATCTTCCACGCTACATTCTGCCCACCTATGCTGAAGGCTTTGCAGGGAGTTCCTGCAGAGATGAAGTCAATTGGGCCTCCATCGAATATCTCCAATAATTGCTCAACCTTATCCTTGACCGAACCAGACATAATGTCATCTATGTGATAATTAGGGTCATTTTGTTTCAAGCTAGGATCTATCTCGAATGATTGGACATTGTGACCTCTGAGTTTCGCCGCCGTGCCAAAACCTGCTAATCCAAGAGGCTCATGCTCTGAGAGTTTTGAATCACCAAGTCCCGAATAGAGGCTGGCCCAATTCAACTTGCCCCCGACATTCCTATCGAACTCTTCCAACGCATCTCTCGTGCCATCATTCATCTTCATCAATGCCCATGCAACGTCAAAGGGGTTATCATCCTGTCGATCCGAAAGAAGCATCCTGTCATCGTCCTCCGTGACCGCAGACCCGAACATCGACTCCTGGACACACTCATCCCATGCTTGGAGAACCTTATGTGCGGCAATGGCAAGAGAACCATCTAAACCATCAAGGTCAGGCACACCTGCGGCCCTTCCCTCCAATTCCTCTCTGAACTGATCGCAACTCATATTACGGTATTTTTCAAGAATTTGATTATACATTTCTATGGATTGAAGTGCGGCCTGATCGCGTAGAGGCGACTCATCAGGTTGGCCTGTTTCGGGATTTATCAAATTGTAATCTGCCGGATCATCCCAACCAGGGGGGAATGTCTCTATTACTGCCTCCTCCCATAGATTCTTGGAATTTATGCAACAAGCATCGCCACCGGAATCCATCAGATCGACACCAACTTCGGGTTGGTCTTCCTGGGCTTCCGCATCCTCTCCAAATGACAAAGTAGGGGTGTCGGGATCTTCCAACATCTCATCCCAACCTCTCTCAAAAGCGTCCGCCATTGAACAATGGTATTTGGACAATACTTATTGGTTCTTCTTGTATCCCCACTTCTCAAGATCTTCCTCTGTCCAGGGGTGTCTCATCTTGATGACATCACCAATCAAGTGGCCTATGCAAACACGACAGGCCGAACCATTATCCGTCTTGACGCAGAATGGGTCTAGCTTGTGACATATGACGCATACATTCTCGACCTGTGAGTCCCAATACTCCCAATTCCAATCGGGGTTTGCCTCTCTTAGTTTATGATCAGACCTATTCTTCGCAAGAACCATGTGAACGCCCTGTTATATTCCATCTTACAAACTCTCAAGCCATGCCTTCTCACGAGTTAGCAGCCTCGCCAATACGAAACCGCCAGCGAGTAATGCGAAGAAACCGACTACGAATAGGTAAGGCGTCATTCCTAAATCAAGGGGCGTTAAATCATTCACTATCTCGTTTGCTCTCATTTCTATCATATCAATTCACATCTCCACCAGTTAAATCTCTTGCTCGTCTTCATTTTCTTCAAAGGTAAATTCATCAGTATCCCATCTCAAATTTAGTTGGCCCTTTCATGTTCCTCACACTCTGGACGGCGAATCGTATCTTCTGAGTGCTATGGAGTTTCCAGAACTCCTCCTTACCCAACTTGAACTCGGCCTCGACCCTCTCGCATAACTCGTATCGTGAGCAATTCTTGAGATCGTCATCAATAGGCAAACCGAGAACCGTGCTTACCTCGTCATCGGTGTATGGGACTCTCTTGTCAAGCCAAACATAGGCGTTGCCCATCACACCCATCAACCATCTCGCAAGTCGGTGTCTTAAGCCCATTTGGTGTGGAATTTACACCATTGTTTTTCTTTGTTTGGGTGTTTGGGGGCTATTTTCACGTTGGACTCGTCCCGAATGCGTTGTGTCGCCAAGAGCCACGATAGCCCTCGGGATATAGTGCCATGTCTGTTCCCTTGAGATCGCCGACAAGCCGACTAACTACATCCTGAGTTAGCCAGGGGATGTTTGTGCCGATACTCTCGCCAACCTTTGTCGCTTTGTCTTGAGCGATTCCAAGATTCTTGCGATCCGCCAATTGCCGATAATCAAGACCGGCTAACTGATACAGACGGCGCATGATGTCTTGCTTGGATTCTCCAGTAGGACTCTCACCAGAGTCTCCCGTATCGAATGCCATGACAGGGAGTCCCTGGTCAGTAAGTCCTCGAAGGTTCGACATGAGGTTGTGTTTGAAACCGCCCTCTTCCCCCCAATCCCTGCCGACACGATGCTCACCCACCTCATCACCCAAATACGGAGGATCTACCGTGCCAAGTCCAATACGCGGGTCTGCAACCTCCGCAATTGTGTCCATGAATGGCTCTGCATCTCCTTCATTTAACACCCAGGGAGCTATTATTCGACTATACACATCATAGTTGTAATCCTCATCGGACGGATCTCTGTCAAATTTATCACTCGCCCCTAAATGGTGGACATTGAGATCAGGATAGAAGAAATGAGGAGATTTAATCGGAGAAGAACCGCCAAACACTCCAGCCATAGCCAAATTCGCCGCATCGGCGTATTCATCGAATAATCCCGTTTTATCTCCTATTAATTTCTGAGTCTGCAAACGCATCAAATCACGTTTTGTCATACCTGCTTTTTTCTGCTCGGGTGTAAGAGCAGGGGATGGCCCTCTCGGGCCAATCGTCTGGTATAGAATTTCTCTGCCAGTTTCGGGATCAATGGTGTCCTGGACTCTGAAATGTCCACCAATTTGCTGTGGGAAAAGCATCGCAATCAACCGATCACGCTCACGAGCTAATGGCGAGTCCTGTCTGTCTGATTCTGGATTCGCTATGATTTCATTCAAACGGGCTTGCATCATGCGATATGCAATCGGTATATTCAACATCCTATCTTCTGGAAGACCATAACCTCCCGTAGCCTCATGCCATGCATCGGCAAATGGCTGAGTTATCTCAGGCAATTCGGCAACCCTTGTATCAAGCGGGTTCGGTTTCTTGATAGTGGGTCTCGAACCCACAGGAAGGGAGTATGCATCGAGCATATTCCACCTCAAAGCATCTGGTTCCTGTTGCATACGCTTGAAGAAGCGAGGGATGAGATAGTTCAGGTCATTCCCTGCATACATCCTATCTGGTCGTATGGCGAAGCCGACCTGACCGCCACCCATGAATGGATCATAGACCTCCTGGGTTCGGAGCCTATTCCCTATATTCCTCAAAAAACCGGCTAAGTTGCCTTTGTTTCCAGCCACAGGCAAAGGAGTCTTGACAGGGGCGAACTCATCCTCCTCAATGGCCCTCTCGGCTCGAATCCTCTCTCCTTGCCTCTTGGCGATGTCCCATGCCTCATCGAATGCGGTCATATCAATCTCCTATCATTCAATCTGCTTTGAACCTCATCGGAACTAAGCCCTTCTAACGTATGTGCGCCAAACTCATGCGCTAATTCGTCAGTCCTATCCAAATCCTTCAACTCATCATGGATTGCAGCGTGTCCATGCTCATGAGCTAGAATATCTGATATGTATCTGAGGTTCTTTGGCGTGTCGAGCCTCTTATCGCCATAGAGATAGTTGAGTTGTTGGGCTATCCCTGGGAGGTTAACAGTAGCGAAGCGTTTTCCACCCTCCTCAATCGGTCTTGGCCTGGATCTCCCGATTCGATAATGGGGAACTCTTGGTAAGGTGAATTTCTCATCGTGCAGGGTAGCATCACTCTGGATACCGAAGATTTCAGGATACGTCTTCGATTGAGTGGGGTATGATGCCTGAGTCCAATTCTTCTTTCGGCTAACCCTGCCATCAGGCAACTCAATTGGCGGATTCTCCTCTCTTACAGGGTATTCAGCCATCCGTCTTGACAAACGTGCAGGTGAAAATTGTCCCAAAGTAGGCATGACAAAAGCTGCCAACTGCCCTGCTCGTTCCCTGTCGTCCTCTGAGTGGTCTAAGAAGTCAAACTCCTTTACGAAATCCCATGCCTCATCGAAAGCCGTCATTCATGCACCACCGCCCATTCTGGTCTTTCGACCCAATCATCCATCCTCCCATTAGGTGTGTCGCCTATGTGTGTCGCCATCTCCTCATCGGAAATCCGTTCCCCACCAATCACAGGAGCGAGACGACCCATTCCTGGAACTAACTCTTGACCGAAGACGAATGAGGGAGGGACAGAATATCGCCCCTTGTCAGGGCCATAGTAAGCCGCCGCAGAATAACTGCTTGGGCCATAACCACTCTCATCTCTTAGTGAATACACCGGATTAAGCCCCCAGGGTGCTTTCGCGCCCCTTTTAGCGTCCCAAGTTCCCCTCCCAAACGAAGGAATATAGGGCGCACCTAAATCATTCAATGCCATAGTCCTGTGTCTTCCTTCCCATTGTTCGAGATTGCCTTCATCATCGAAAATAAAGTTAGGAAGAACATATTGAGAACCACCGGCTAGGTTTTTTCCTGGAATCTTGAATCCATCTTCGAGTATGCTTTGTTTCAACTCTTCGATATTGAAGCCATGATCTCCGATGTTTCCAATGTGTTGCATTCGTTTATCACGATCAATGTCCATCCCTTTATCACGAAGGCGGACATGGGCATCTAGTATATCCATTGCTACGTTCGTGGGCAGAAAGTCAAGGGCTGGCAATCTGTCACTCGGTTGTCCCGAACCCCTTCCGGCCAATTGCTCGTATAGCGGAGCATAGATTTCCTCCCACATCCCTGTGTCCACCTTCACGACATCCCATGCTTTCTCAAACGCCGACATCAGAAATCCTCCGAACAGTCACAGGGTCTTTTCCAATTGCGTGGATAGTATGGTAGGTTTGGATAAATCCCATAGGTTTCCTTCACCTTTTCGCATAACCAGCACCTTCCTCTCTTGGAAATCGACCACGCCTTGTCGAAGGCCGAGGCTACGCTCATAACTAGCGTTATGGAAACCATCGTTTTCAACACTATTGGAGGAGAGCCTTTACTTTGAAATACGCCCAAAGCCACATACTAGATATTACTATGATCGTGAAAACGGACTCAGGAGACATCTTTCATCGCCTGTCTGTTTCGTAATTTTTGACCCATCCAATAGAGTTCGGTCTCAGGGTCATCAACATCGGCATGAGAATACAATGACTCCCATAATCCCTGTCCTTCATCCGATAATGAGCCTGATCGCTTGACTCTGTATCCGAGCGCATCGGCTAGATCGTATAGTGCAGTTCCCATCCCTTGTCTGCGATCACTCGCATTGACATACGGATGAACCTCCACGTCAGTCCCACCAGGCGGGTATCTCATGCGAAACTCATCTCTCAACTCTTCACTAGGAGGCTCCTCATCAGGGTATCCGATATGGGCCATAGCAACTTGATCACGAGATAACATCCCATCCCTCATCCCTGGGTGTTTCGCGCCCTTTGGATATAACATTTCAAGGTTGAAATCATGCGAATAGGAAGGAGTAGTCATCTGTATTGGGTATTTTTCGCCGGTTTTGGGGTGGATGAACATCGCAATGGGTGTCTTGACTTCTCCGGCTTCACCATGAGTTAGGAAACCGTGTTCATCCTTTTCAGGCTCCCAATCATCCAAGAGGAATCCTGGTGCCTCTGAAACGTCTATCGAATCCAAGTCAAGGGGCATCTTGACTAATGCCCATGCCTCATCGAATGCACTCATGTCGCACCGCCACTCAAAATATGCCTCAACATAGCTGCGGCCACAGGCGGGGCAACTGAATTGCCGAACATCTGGTTGATTGAGGCTCTTGGTATCTTCATCCCTGATGGAGAGAGGTCATAGTCTCCGAATCCCTGGTATGTCGCAACTTCTTCATCAGTAAATGGCCTATCGTATGCGAAAGTGGGTCTTTTGTGAGTCAATGAGTGACCCTGACGGTCTAACCCATACATATGATCGAAACCAAAACCTGGCTTGCCTCTAGGCCACTTTGCCCCTCCTCTCCCTGGGCTTATCGAATCAAGCATATTGACAAGAGGGTTGTCTCTTAGGAATTGCCTGTCTTCTGGATTTTCAATAGCATCGGGGAATTTTTCCTCCATCATGTCCAATATTTGATTCCTTCTTGACGTATTGTCGATGAATTGTTGCTCTGCATTAGGGTATGCCTCGCCTAAAGTGATTGGTTTATCCCCTGATGGCGGGACAATCAAGTCCTTTCCACCGTGTTGGCCTATCAACATCCTCCTTCGAGTCTGAGGGAGGCCGTGATCCTTAGCCTGGACAAGAGGAGTTTCGGCAGAAAGACGCTTGAACTCATCAGATAGATGATCATCATGACTAATGGGTGTCCTTGCCTCCTCTGTTTCCTCCATAGACCATGACACAGGAGGATTGTTTCCTTGTTGCAAGTGCATCAGAAGGTCATGATACCATCTTATCTGATCCATCCCCTCTGCCCCGCCTGTGTATATGTTCGCTTTCGGGTTGGCTTTACTGTGGGCTTGGCAAGGAGGGGAGCCATGCAAGTGATACTTTCTATCTCCCACAGCTCTCAGAATCCTTGCCGCAACCGCTTCAACAGACCCATAGTCTCCTGCACCGAACTCAACAACGTCATGATGTCCTTCAGGGTGGTTAGCATGATTCACTCGCATGGCATCCGCCCACATCTCTCCTGAGTATGCAGTTGGAAGCCCTACCATCTTAGCCCCCTGCTCGACACCACCCATGCCTGAGTATAGAGTGACTATGGTTTCAGGGAACTCAGTCGATTTAGCCATGATCCAAGCATCCTCGAAGGAATCATTGCTCATTTCGAGCATATTGTTCTCTTCGGAGCATTTGTCCCAGGATTGCAGGAACTCCCTTGCTCGCGGATGAGTATGCGCCATTTTCTCTATCAAAGCATAAAGCTCCTCACAACTAACACCATCAACTAGCCAATTTATCGTCTCGGCATTCTTATCGCCCTTGCTAGCTGCCCAAATCAAGAAGTCCTTGAACTCCTGGCGGACTTTCTCACAACAATGATCGCTTTCATCCACAGAAACGGCGGTATCAACTGCCGGTTCCTCCTCTGGAACGCCCATTCGGCCTTCCATGACTCCTCCGAGCTCAAATTGCCTCTCTTTCACGAGATTCCAGGCTCCATCGAAGGCATCCGCCATTATTGGGGTTATTTCGACCATTGTTATTGTGTATTGCGATTCTGCCAATTAATTTTGGCGTTTTTGCAAAAAAACACCACTTTTTAGGGTCAAAAGTGCGAAATTAGCCTAAAAACGCACTTTTGATGGTGTATTTTTTGAAAAAGTCGTTTTCCAGACTATATTAAGTCCCGAAAAAGGCGAAAAATTACTTTTGGAATAATCCGAGGGCAAAAAGCAGATTTGAGGCCGATTTTTCCGTTTTTACGGATAATTTCCTCTCATTTTCCTCTAATAGCTTCGGTTCATCGACATTGACCTTTTTCTTCCTCTTATTTGTCCCAATAGGGGGCTTTTGTATCCTACTTGGGTCTAAAATGCCACCTTTGCCATAACCAGGGGGTCTTGCAGGTGTTCCCTTGACAATCCCCCATGCTTGCTCGAAAACCATCACTCACCACTCCTCAATCTAAAGGGGTCGCCCATAGGGTCGAAACCTGCCTTTGACCCTCTTGGAGGATCTCTTGTCATATCTTTTGGCAATTGGTCGTAAATAAATTGAATCTCATCAATGCCTATCTCATCCAAACCCTCGGGTGTCATATAACGGTCATCAATCTCATTATTTGGATCTCTTGCCACCCTCATGAGGTCATCGAAGTCGATTTCCTTCAATTTCATTCTCATTTCCTCAGGATCACCCGAGCCATACTGCAAGTAGTCTTTATCGTATGTTTCAGAGGCGTAAGGCTCTCTGTCCATCCTACCCTGGCCTGACACTACCTCATCAACACCCACGTCTTCCATGAACTCCTCGAAACTCATTGAGACATCGGGATTCGATGCCATCCAGTTCCTCCACATATTTGCAAGTGTATTTATTGCATGATCCTCCGTGTCTCCGTGCGCCTCCCAATCAAAGCTCCTCGTTGGCCTTGTGGCACGGAACATCCTGTCTCCGACTGGCATCTTAGCAACCTCCCACGCCTTCTCGAATAACATCTCAATCATCTCTTTCCGTATGCTTTGATGTAAGCGAGCATGAGGTGTCTGCCTGAGACTCCGACTTCTCTTGCAACTGCTTGCACGGCTGGCATCACTTCCCACTCCTCGTTTTCCACCAAATACCGAACGTCATCGACATAGAATGCGCCTTCGCCAACGGGTTCTTCAAAGCGTTCATCAATTAAATGCCCAGGGTCTATACCCCCTTCCTCTAACACTCTGTCTTGCTCATCCAACTCTTCTTGGGTCGTGCCTCTCTTGTCATCTGGATGGGGTTCTTCATCCGATTTCTTTGCGATACTCCAAGCCTTATCGAATACTGTCATAATCATGCCTCACAATCATGCCCATAATACCACTCATCAGCATCTTTTTCATTCATTAAATCGAAAACACGACCACATTCAGGACATTTCGCCTTCCCTTGAAAGAAGTCCGTCTTAACGATTCCCCAAGCCTCATTAAAAGCGTCTGCCATGTCTGTGGAATTGATACCATCCTTTTTGGTAATTCCTATTACTCATCCCATCCCCATTCTTCTCGAATGTGGTCGGGCATACGAGTTTGTCCCTGTGAATAGCTGATTGGATCTCCTCGTTGATTGATTGCGATAACCTCGTCCAAGTGCTTAGGTTCAATCGGCTCTCTGGAAAGTAGGGGCATGGATATTGTGAGATTCTTGTCGCCATCGGCCAGGTAGTGTTCATTGTAATCCCATGCAGGGTCTTCAAACACCTGACCAGGCAATTCTCTCATGCCGATTATAGATGAGGGGCCATCGGACAATGCATCGTATGGATTCAATACATCTGCGAAATAACGGGCGTTTAGGAGGGGATCCCCAAGTGCCCAATACGGGACTAAACTCTGACGTATCTTTTTGGTTCGAGGATTATCTGTTGCATGATCAGGCACATATCCGAATGAGTAGATGACATCTGACTCATCAGTAAGGCCCATGTCAGTATGGCTTTGTCCAAAAGTATTGTTGCCGCCTCGATAGAAATTTCTTCCAATGGGTCGAGGCTTGAGTCCTTCGCTGAGAATCTCATCAACCGCAGAAGTGGGAACGGCTCGATATGCGGCATAGGGTCTCTCCCCTCTCATGGTATCCACCTCCACTTCCTTCGCAATATCCCATGCTTGGTCAAATGCTGTCATCACCACGCCCCCAAGCCAAATCTATCCCACCACTCTTGTCTATCCATAGGTTGGTGTGTCATTTCATGGATGGGTCGTGACTCATCGTCACCCGTATGCATGAACGCCCATTGAGTGGGGAAGGTGTATCTTCTTGGGTATCCTCTCCTCATCCCCCCTACCCCTTCAGAGCCGAAATGTTGCATGACTTTCGCCCGTAAATCATCACGAATGCCCATTTCCTGTGCAATTGAAGCCGCTATTGGAGGATATAAGCCCGAAGAGGCTAGTTCAGGCCAAACCGCATAGTCATAACCTGCATCCTGCATCCTTTCTGAAAATTCATCAACATCATTCTCTGAAAGCAAGCCATCATAGATGTTCTTCCAAGCATGAGGTGGCAAACCTGCGGATTCTAAGCGTTCAACGTCAGAAGAGTTTTCGACATCCAAACCGCCAATTCCATACCCATATCTCTCTGTCGGGACTCTCAATATGCGAGATGGGTCGATTTCGGGCAAGCGATACGAATGAACGGGGCGAATAGTGCCTCCATGCATTTTTGCATTCCAACCCGCATACTGATCTGCGGTTAGCTTCTGTGGAGAAAAGAATCGCCCGTTGTCCGGTTCAAGCCCTGCTCTGAATACCTCTTGATCAGCAATGGGCATTGGTGAGGCGGTATTCGATGGGTCGTTCACCTGATCCATGATGATGGGGGGGAGCGCAAGCCTTCTCCTGTCACTATCGTCAAAAATTGACTCGTAGTATCTCAAATAGCGTTCAGCTAACTCGTTCGCCTCATCCATGTCAATCGCCTTGACAATCCCCCATGCTTGGTCAAATACTGTCATTCTATCCTCCTCCCTTCTCTTGGGTCGTATGTCCTGTCGAATATCATATCTGCAACCCTCTCGACATCCTCATTGTTTTGAACCGCTTGGTGTGCTAACAATTTATTCCATGCCCTGTCCCTGTCATGATACATCCCTAGATTCGCCGCGAACTCGGTTGCAACAGAATACGGCCCTTGTGGGTCGCCCTGTTCGTTCATCCAATTGTATCTAATCGGGTCTGACTCCCTCAGAGAGCCATGCACGGCTTGGTGAATTGACTCATGGAGACCCGATCTCGCCAAATCATCAATGACATCTTCTTCTCCCTTTCCTGTCAATCCGACTTTGGGATACTCGACCACATCATCCTCGTCCGCAAAATCCCTGGTATCCGGTTTGGGAGCAGGTCTGATGTAATCCTCGTCACGCTGACCCAAGATATGGGCCAAATCTGTAAGGTTGATGTTGGATCCGGCAGGGTCAGCCTTCCTACCCACTAGCCGATATGTCGGAACTCCTCTGAACCCCATTGAAAAGTCAGGGTAATTACCGGCTATCGGAAACTCGTGGTTCCTCATGAAT
>Ga0181406_1000110_pt1 | contig 29364 bp, 24 predicted proteins | sample 29SPOviralmetaG_FD_130135 | JGI IMG/M metagenome (GOLD analysis project Ga0181406, IMG submission 130135) | Marine viral communities from the oligotrophic San Pedro Time Series (SPOT) site, San Pedro Channel, CA, USA - 29 SPOT_SRF_2011-12-20 | ecosystem: Environmental > Aquatic > Marine > Strait... | reverse complement strand
TTCAATCCTTTTTTCGTACATATGTTCGAGTAGAGTTACCTTATATGGACTTACATAGTGATTTAGCAGAGTTTCTTGACATACCCTCTTGGTATAAAGACGCTAATTGTAAAGGCACTAATCAGGATGACTTCTTTCCAGACCGAGGAAGTTCAACAATAAAAGCAAAAAAGATTTGTAGCGAATGCAAAGTTGTCGATATATGCCTTGAATACGCTGTAGAACGCAAAGAACGCTTTGGTATTTGGGGTGGTAAGTCGGAAAGAGAGCGTAGAGCTATTCGTAGAGAGCGGAGATTAAAGGAGAATAAGTGACTGCATACTTCGAAGGTGCAGATGAATTTGTATTTTTAGACTTCGAGACAACAGGACGAGACCTTATAGGTAGGAATTACTTTGATAATGGTGTTTCTAAGAATGATGCGACACAAATAGCTATTGCTTGGTTTGAGGGTGTACATCTAAGGTCTGCACACAGTTATATAAGACCAGCTGATGACTATTTTAATTTAAAGAGTTGGTCTCATGCATCCCCAGATAGAAAACATTGTATTAACGCACCTAGGTTTCGAGAGTTATACCCAATCCTATTAGGAAATATTGGAGATAAGAAAATTGTTGCTCATAATGCAAAATTTGATTCACAAGTTTTTCATGACTCAATGCTTGGTATTATGGAACAACCAATAAAGAATGAATGGATAGACACAGTTACAATGTCAAAACAATATTTACCCAATGCAGGTCCTTGTTTTGATACATGCGACAATCACTGCAAAGGACATACATTAAAACATTTACATCACTATTTTGGATTTGGAGAATTTGACCATCACAACGCTATTGCAGATGTTTTTGCTCTAGCTAGGATTTTTTCTATTATGTATAAACCTAAAACAGACTATACTAAGGACTGGTTATTCATTTAACTTATTTGCTTATAGAGGAAATAAGGTTGTCCTGTGAGGCAACCTTTTCTCTTTCTGAAATACCACTTCGTTATGATATAGTTAAAGAACTATGATTGAAAATTACATCTTCGCAAATAAAAACAGATTTAAAATTACAGGAGAAACAGAAGAGCACTACCTAGTAGAGTTTTATAAAGAAAATCAAATTGTAGATGAATTTTATATTCCAAAACAAGACAATCCAGATATGATTAGGAATGCTTTGTTGTTTTGGTACTCTAGTAGATTTTTAATCAAGACCTCATCAAATACCACTTTGAAAGAGAAGAAGAGCTAAAGTTAAATTGTCGGCATCCACACCGACCTCCTCCCATCATCGGCTCTTCTTAGGAAGAGCTGTATCTATATCAAGATTCTGTTAAAGTAGTTTTATGACATACACACCATTACCTGAAGGTTTAACAATTCGTAAATCACCAATAGATAACTTAGGATTGTTTTCAGATATAAATATTGAAAAAGGTCTTAATGCTGGTATAACTCATGTGACAGACCCTATAACAAAAAAACTATACAGGACTCCTCTTGGTGGATTTATTAACCATAGTGAAGAACCTAATGCAAAAATTGTAGAAGTCCAAAGAGTAAGGTATTTATATTTCTTAAGAGACATTCAAGCTGGAGAAGAAATTACTGTTAAGTACACAATGTACAATCCTGTATCTAGTGAAGAAGAATAGTAATGCCTAGAGTTGAGTGGGACCCAGAAAACGAAACTTATAAAGAATTTAAAAAACGAAGAAGTGAATCTCATGGTGTATCTGGTATGGGACAAAAGAAACGCGAAGGTACAGGAAAAATAAATAAATCTGCTCTTAGAGAGAAAGCTTTAAAAAGAGCAAACTATAAGTGCGAATGGCCAGAATGCGAGACAACACAGTGGCTAGAGATGGCACACATTGTTGGAATAGGTATGGGTGGAATGAATAGAGACATATCTAACAATGAGGGTAACGTAGCTATATTTTGTAAGTTTCATCACGATATTTTTGACGGTAAAACAATAACTGGAGCAAAAAGAGAGTACACTAAATTTGTAAGAGCTTACTTGAGGAGATTTGTGTAATGCCTATATATGAACATAAGTGTATTAAAGACATTTGTGAATTTTTATTTGAAGTAACTTATAAAATAACTGAAGAGCCAATCATTAATTGTCCTAAATGTGCTAGTCCAACTAAAAGACAGGTATCTAGCAATGTAATGTTTGAGACACCAATGGATGCAGAGTTTGTAGAAGACCCTTCAACATTAAGTGCCAAGTCATTAGCACAACGACAAAAAGCAAGTAAGCAAAAATATAGATGGTAGGAGATTATGGATTATAAATATATAACCGAAGAAGACAAGTTAGCAATTATAGAGAACCAACTTAAACAATTAGAAGGAAATCATTTTAGTATGTCTTTAGTTGAACCTTCACAATTACAGTCACCAGATGAGCATATGGTTTGGAAACAACAAATAACAGCTATTGAAAAATCTATTGAAAGAATGAGAAAATTTCAATCAAAAGAAAAGAATGGCTAAATATGCACCAAAACTTCCAGGACTACATGTTGCGCAACAAACTGTGGCAGATTCTGATGCAAGGTGGAAAATACTTTGTGCTGGTAGGCGTTTTGGTAAAACTAGACTTGGTGTACAACTTTGCATACAAACAGCATTGGCTGGTGGTAGAGCTTGGTGGGTTGCTCCTACTTATAGTATTGCTAGGGTTGGCTGGAGAGCTCTAGAAAATGCCGCTTTATCATTTCCTAAAGAAATTGAACCTAAAATCTCTATTGCTAACATGGAAGTTAATTTTCCCAATGGTGGTTTTATTGCTTGTAAGTCTGCTGATAATCCGCAAAGACTAAGAGGAGAAGGTTTAGATTTTATTGTCATAGACGAAGCAGCTTTCGTTAAAGAAGAAGTATGGCATGAAGTCTTGAGACCTACACTAACCGAAAGAAAAGGTGGTGCTTTATTTATATCAACCCCTCTTGGTGTAGGAAATTGGTTTTATGACTTATGGGAAAGAGCTGACGGTAGAGATGATTGGGAAAGATTTAAATTCGCAACAACTGATAATCCAGCAATAGACCCCGAAGAAGTTGAATCAGCCAAAACTGAAGTAGGCTCTATAGTCTTTGCTCAAGAATACATGGCTGAATTTATTGAAGCTGGTCAAGGTTTATTTAAACAAGACTGGTTTTCTTACTTTGACCAAATGGATGATGGATTTTATATTGGTGGTGGTGGACAGTTTAATCCAACGATGCTAACTCATTTCGGAACTATGGATGTTGCAGTTACTACTGAAGAAAGAAGTGATTACACTGTAATTGTTAGTTGTGCAATGACTCCTGAGGGCAAAATCTTTATTGAAGATATATTTAGAGATAAAATTGAATCTCCAGACATAATCCCTACAGCTAAAAGATTTGCAAGTAAATATAACTGGTCTTACATTTGCATTGAAAATCAAGGTTTGTCTAAACCATTTATTCAAGAAGCTAATAGGAGTGGTTTAAGGGTAAAAGAAATAAGAGCTGAAAAAGATAAAATAACCAAAAGTTTACCACTATCAGCTAGGATGGAGTCAGGTGACATCCTTTTTAAGAAGGGTGCATTTTGGTTGGCGGACTTAGAAAGAGAACTGTTGACCTTCCCTGTCGGAAAAAATGATGACATGGTAGACGCTCTGGGATTAGCAGCTAGTACACTTTCAGCTAGAAGAGAGTGGACAGCGTATTAGAGTACTGGGTACATGGAAGAAAAAAGTAGATTTCAAAAAGCTTTAGATGTCTTTAGACCTTCACAAAGAGGGAATGAAGAGAAATTACAATCGAATTATAATCAAATGTTTGGCAACGATGCCTCCATTTTTGGTTACAATACCTCATCAGGATTTGTAGAATCCAATAAATTAAAAGAAATAGGAGATGGTTCAGGCAACTCTGCTGTAATTGCTTGTTTGAATGTTTTATCAACTTCTTTTTCAGAACCTCCATTACAAATTGTAAAAAGAGACCAAATTTTTGGCGATAGAGAAATACAATATAATCATCCATTAGCAGAGCTTTATCATAGACCTAATCCTTTTATGTCTCAAAACTTACTTTCTCACTACATAATTATGGCACTCAATACTCTTGGTGATGCTTACTTATACAAAAATCGTAATAAACAAGGACAAGTTGTAGAACTAGTACCTTTAATGCCTCATATGGTAGAAGTAAGAGGAACTGAACAAAAGCTAATTACTCATTATGAATATTACGCTTACGGTAAAGGTGATTTTGTAAAAATACCATTTGAAGATATGGTACATATCCGACAAGGAATAGACCCAAATGACCACAGAAGAGGACACGCTCCACTTAAAACAGTATTAAGAGAAATTTTAGGAGACGAAGCTGCAGGACAATTTACCTTTTCCTTGTTAGATAACATGGCAGTTCCTGGTGTAGTACTTACTCCAAGGTCAGATGGCTATGGAGGTCCTACAAGAGAAGAAGCAGAGTCAATATCTGCAATGTATAAAGAAAAGTTTGGTGGAGCCAACAGAGGTGCTCCAATGGTTTTATCAGGTTCAATGAACGTAGAGGTAGTTTCTTTTTCACCTGAACAAATGAGACTAGCTTCCTTAAGAAGAATACCGGAAGAAAGAGTATCTGCAGTTTTAGGTGTCCCAGCTATTCTCGCTGGTCTTGGAGCTGGATTAGATTCAGCCACTTTTAACAATACAAAAGAACTTAAAGAATTTTTTACAGAACAAAAATTGATACCTATGTGGAAAACAGTAGCTGCTGAATTAACGCATCAATTACTAATTCCTGATTTTGGCGATAAAGGTTTGATTTGTGATTACGATGTTCAATCTGTTAGAGCACTACAACCTGATGTAGACAATCTTTACAAAAGAGTAAACATGGGTGTATCTGGTGGTTGGATAACTATTGGTGAAGCTAGAAAAGTTGTAGGACTAGAGGTAGACCAAAACCATGATGTTTATCTTAGACCTTTAAACATGATTCAAGTAGATGATGAGGGTCAAGCAATTCTTAATGACCCACCTCAACAAAATAGAGATGCTTCTAGAAGAGAACAAGAACAATTACAAGCTGCTGATACTTCTATTTCTACAGAACAAAAAGATACTTTAGGAACAGAGGAAGGCATACCAGAATCCACTAGGAACCCAAAAGTTGTAATGAATGATGAACCAAGAAGTGAAGAAAAGTATATTGCCAAGATGCCTAATGGTGCTTTCTGTGTACTTAGTCATGAAACAAACAAAGTAATAAAATGTTTTGATACTAGAAAAGAAGCAGAAAACTTTTTAAAACGCAAACCTAAAAAAAATTATGATAATATTGAAGAACTAGGTGTAAGTTTAGAAGAAGCAGAAGTACTTATGGAATCACAATTTGAAATAGAACCAGAAAATAGCAAAGCTGCTAATCCTAAAGATGTTTTTGATAATCCAGGTGAAGCAATGAATAGGTCAAAAGAATTATCATGTGCAGTTGGTGTTCACACTCATGAAGTAAATGGTAAAAAAGTATTTATGCCTTGTAAAACACATGATGCATATGAAGAAGCTGTAAAACCTAAGAAAGCTGAAAAGCCAAAAAAAGATAGGACTAACTTTCCAAGCCCAGGTGATGACAAGCAAGTAAGAATTTCTAATTCTAAATATAAACAATTTCCTTACGGTTACGCTAAAGATTTAAAAGAGAACTGGCCAGAAATTTGGAGACGTGGTGGTAATGGAGGAAATCCCCCAACCTCATTCACTGGTAATGATGCTTATTCAAGATGGACTAAATATCAATCAGGAGATAGAAGCGAATCAGTTTTAAATTGGGTAAGAAGAAGAGAACGTTTTATGGGTAGACATCAAGGTAACACTAGACTTGCTGGAACAGTTGCCAATATCAAATGGGGTGGAGTTTCTAACATTGGTGTTTCTGGTATGAAGAGAGTCATCAATGAACAAAAGAAAATTGTAAGAGCTAGGAGAAAAGCTGCAGAGGAAATGGCTGATGATATTTATGAAAAACATCTCACTGAAACAAAAGCTGTTTCTGCAAGAGTTAGGAAAGCGTTAGTTAATAAAGTAAAAGAACACAATGCAAAAAAACCTAAGTATAGGGCTAATCTAAGAACTTTGACATCTGTATTTAACAGAGGCGTAGGTGCTTATAGAACAAGTCCTGGTTCAGTAAGAGGTAATGTTACATCTGCTGACCAGTGGGGATTAGGTAGAGTTAACGGTTTTATTCATGCGTTAAGAACTGGTAGATTTAAGAGAAAACCTTATGACCAAGATTTACTACCTAGCAACCATCCGTTAAGTTCTAAAAAATCTCTAGACGTAGAAGAGAAAGCTTCTAGTGTCCGTATGGGGCAGTCAGTAAGTTGGTCAATCAACAAAGACCCTCAACCACCTTCAACAGTTCACGGAATTGTAGTTTCTATTAATAGCGAAAAGAAAGAAGCGACAATGCAAGTATGGGCAATCATGGAAGACGGTAGTCACAAAAAAACAGATAGAAAAGTGACAATGCCCATTTCAAAATTAAAAGTTATTAAGCCTATTAAATAACACACCTTTTTAAAGGATAAGTTAATATTTCTTATATAGCGTACCTTAACTGTTAACAGGAGATTAAAGGTAATATGTCTGAAAAAGAAGTTAAAAACATAGACCTCGAACTCAAATCTGAGACCGAGGGAAAAGTTTCCGCTGTTTTTTCTGTATTCAATTCACTCGATTCTGATGGAGACGTTGTACTCCCAGGGTCGATTAAATCAGGTTTCAAATCTGGTTCTGTACCTATGGTATGGGCTCATAAGTGGGACATGCCTATTGGTAAAGGTTCAATAGAAAGTGATGGCGATAAAGCTACATTTTCTGGTGAGTTTTTTATGGATACAGAATCCGGTAAAGAAGCTTATAAGATAGTTAAAAATATGGCTGATATGCAACAATGGTCATTCGGTTATAGAGTTAACGATGCTGAACAAGGCAAAATTGGTGAAGGCGAAGAAGAAAAAGATGCTAGGTATTTAAAAGACCTAACAGTTTTTGAAGTCTCACCTGTTCTTGTTGGAGCAAATCAAGATACCTATACAATGGCAATCAAATCAAATGATGAGCTAATTAAAGAAATATTAGGTAATGAAGAAGAAAAAGCTGTACTTAGCTCTTCCTCTTTTGGTAAAGAACCAGTATCTGAAACAATAAATGAAGCAGATTCGGTTAATCCAGAAGTTGAAGTAGATGGGTTGGCTACAGAAAAGTCAGTAACTGTTCAAGAGTTATTAGAGAAGCCTACAGTTTATTTAAAGGAACTCTACAAACTTAAAGAATCTCAGTTAGAGACTCAAGAAGAGATTTCAGAAGATGCCCCTAAAGCATTTTCGGAACAAGTCAAAGATGTGCTTGCCGCATTAAACGACTTGATGGTACGAGCTACCGCCATAGCGATGTTGCGTGCTAAAGATGGAAGGAAGTTAGGCGAAAAAGCCACTGAAGCACTACGTGCAGTTCAGGAAGACTTACAAGATGCATGGGTCGAATTAGACCAATTCATTGATAACGTAGGTGAGAACAATGTAGTGACTGAGGAAAGCGTTGACGTAGAGGAAGAACTACCATTAGAGGAACAAGAAGACGAGGTATCTGAAGAAGTTACTGAGGAAGTCGAGGTTCAAACAAACCCAGAGGTTGAACCAGTCCAAGATGAAGATAACACTGAATCCGTTGATGAAGAGGCTGAAGCCTTATGGGTAGAGGCACAGCAAAATATTGCTGAGTCATTGGATGCTGAATTAGAAGTAGAAGATAATATATAGGAGATATATAAACCATGAGTAAAGTAGCAAAGCTCAAAGAGCAAATTGCAAAGTCTCGTGAAGAATTGAAATCTGCTTTTGATTCACAAGAAGACGGTAAGTACACAGCTGAAGCCAAAGAGAAAATCAAAGGCTTCAACGACGAACTTTCTGGACTTGTTGATGATTTAAAAGTAGAAGAATCAAGGCTTCAAAACGAGAAAGCTTTAGAGGTTGATAATGAGCCTGTAAATTCTATACCTAATGCAATGCCTGAAAAGAAGGGCCCATCATCTATTGGTGAGCAATTCGCAAATTCTGATGCTTTCAAAGCATATACAGAAAAAGGTGTTAAAGGTGTAGATTCACAAGTAGAATTTAAAACAACCTTAAATACAACAGGTTATCCACCAGAGAGCTTAAGGGCTCCTGGAATATTGGAAACCGCTTTAAGAGACCCAGATAGCGTAATCGGATTGTTTGACCAAATTCAAACAAGCCAAAATGCTTATGTGTATCTTGAAGAATCCACATTCACCAACAATGCTGGTGAAATCGCAGAAGCGGGAGACATTAGCTCAGCTAACGAATCCGCACTTGCATTTACAGAAAAGACAGAGTCAATCAGAAAGATTGCTACTTTCTTACCTGTAACTGACGAGTTGCTTGCTGATGTTGCTGGAATCCAAGGTTATGTCAACTCAAGACTATCAACAATGATGAAATTGAGATTAGACAATCAACTTATGGACGGTAACGGTTCAGCTCCTAACTTAACTGGTGTATTAAACAAATCAGGAATTAATTCCTTTGCATTTGGTTCATACTCTGGAGAATTAGGAAGATTAGGACAAATTTATCAAGCAATAACAGAAATCAGAAAGGACGCATTTGTTGAAGCAGACGCTATCATCATGCATCCTGAAGACTGGTATCAAATCATAACATCTGTAACAGATGTCGCAACCACAACAAGTGGTGCTGCAGCTAAGAATCCTTTATTCGTAGTCGCAGGCGGATTTGGTGCGGACGCTGCTCCAAGACTTTGGGGTCTAAAAGTTGTCCCATCTACAGTCGTCGCAGCTGGTACAATGTTAGTCGGTAAATTTGGTGGCGGAGACGCTGCACAAGTTATTATGAGAGAAGGTGTAGACCTTGCTGTTTCTGACAGCCATAGTGACTTCTTTGCAAAAAATCAATTGGCAATTAGATTGACAATGAGATTAGGATTTGCAATTTACAAACCAACAGCATTCTGTAAAATAACACAGATGTAACAAAATAGTTTTAAAGGGCGGATTCGTATTCGCCCTTTAAACTAGAGGAGAACTATGGACAATCAAGATATAAAAAATCAACTAGAAATGTTTGGAATGATAGTTAAAGATGAAGAATTTTTTAAACAAGATAAAGAAAGGTTAAAACAATTTATAACCAAAACAAAAGTTTCTGATGAGGAAGAGGTAGAAGTAGATGCCAAGGGGTAGACCTAAATCATACCGCATGGGTGGTAGGGTTAGACCTAAAAGAAGACCAAAGCGACAAGCTAGGAGAAGATAAAATATGGGCTACGGCAAATATAAACCAAAGAAAGGACCTAAAAAACCAAAGAAGCGCGGTAAATAGGTTAAGATAGATTATTATGTATACAATACCAGAACAAAATATTTACAAATTACCTGACGGTAAGATTTGGAAAGGTGTTCCAGCTGATTTACCATCTAGTCAATCTGACTTGATTGCTAAAGCAGGACACGAATACCCTACAGAATGGTTAAAAGAGCAAGGCGCATTAGATGCTCCTAAGAAAAAAGCTCCTGCTAAAAAAGCAGACGTAGCTAAAACTAAAGCTCAAAAACCAGTTGAAGACAAAGCTGTCAAAGTAGAAAAAGAAGACAAGTAAAACGGAGGTCTAAAATATGGCTTTCTGTACTGCTGCAGATGTTGAATCTTTTGCGCAGATAAACTTTAACTCTTCATTAGAAACACATTTAACAAATGAATTAATCCCTATTGTTGAGGATGTAATTCGTGACTATGTAGGTTATGACATTGATTATGCTACGCATACTGAAACTATGTCAGGAAATCAAACAAGAGAACTATTCTTAGAGCAGAGACCAGTAGTTGCTGTTAGCTCTGTAGTTGAAGATGGAAATACTCTAACTTATGGTAATCAAGCAGAATTTCTTTGGTACGATAACGGTAGGATTAGAAGAATAGGAAGTAGGTGGTCTTTTGCTTATCCTGATAATATAGTCGTTACCTATACAGCTGGATACGATACTGGCGGAGGAACAGGACCTGCTTTACCTAGAGCTTTTAAAGTAGCAACAGCAAGAGCTTCTGCTAGAGTTTTAGAAGCATCATTAGTTCTTTCTGCGCAACAAGAACCTGGTGAAATTAAAGCACATTCAGCAACTGAAGCTTCAAACTTTACTGCAGCCGACTCTGAATCCTTAGGTGATTATTCTGTACAATATGTAGGAAATATAGGAATGAACTCGATAGCTATACTTTCTGCTGCTGACTTACAACTTCTTGGTAAATATAGAAAAAATTTCTTTATCTAATTAGAATAGGCATATGCCTACAAGAAAAGCACCACAACCCGAAGAAGCTAGAAAGCTTTTTTTAACACACCCCAATAGAACCCTACAACAATGGGCTAATTTATGGGGAACTTCTGCTGAACGAGTAAGACAAATACGACATGAGTCAGGTGTTGGTGCCGTATTTAAAGTTGACATGCAAGTAGTAAATCAAGTTGCCGAAAAAATATCTCTTGGAATATTCACTCTTGCTAATAGAGATTTATATAAAGATTTACCTGTAGGATTTGAAGCATTTAAAACTTGGATTAGAGATAACGAAGAAGTACAAAATATTATTAATGAAGCTCAATACAAAGCCAAAAAAGTAAAACTTAACCCATCAAATAAATTATGTATATTATGCAAAACAGAAAAATTAGTTGAAGAATTTAAAAAAAGTCAAAAATACAGTGATGGCTATGTAAAAGTTTGTATAGAATGTTCAGCTAATCATGACTTTGCTATAAAGGTAGATAGAAAAACTTGTTTTAAATGTAAGAAAGAAAAGTCAAAAAAATCTTTTACTTCAAACAAGAATTTTAAAGACGGTTTAGTACCATTCTGTAAAACTTGTAAATCCAACATGCGTAGGAACAAAAGGACATTAAATAGTAAAGTTACTGATAATATCTAATGTATGGTAGGTCAACTAAAAAAAGTATTATTTGAACACAAAATAAACGTACAAAGGTTAGACCAAGCTACTGTAGATGAAAGAGGCGAATTATCAGATACTTGGAGTAATCAATTTACTAATCTTGCTTGTAAAATAGTAGAACAAGGAGAAACAGAAAATAGAGACGGTAGGAATACTGTAATAAAACAGTTTATTATCTATGTACATGGTGACTCAGATATAAAAGCTAGTGATAGATTACAAGATGTAGTTGATTCAGATTTATACTATGAAATAGATAGTGTAAGACGTTCAAAAAGTAGGCAAGGACGGGTTCTTTCAACAATCATTAATGCCCATACGTTTGAGTAATGGCTTTCGGGCTAAGTAAAAAGTCTGGTGTAGGTCTTTATCAATCTCCTTCACAGAGAAAAGATAACAGTAAAATATTCTTATTTAAGTCCTTATCTGGTCTTAAAAGAAAAGACAAACTTTATGCAATAGGTTATAACTTAACATCTGCGGCAGCAATATTACCAGGTTTTGATGCTGGTATGTTGGGTGCTGCTCCTTACTTTATTGGTCAACTTTCAAATAACGCAGCTTCTATAAAAAAAGCTTTCCAAGGTGACTTAAGTGCATTAACAGGTAGAGGTAGATTTTTAGGTGGTGCAAGTTTTGTAAACAGAGCAGCTGGAAGTATAACATCGGCACTATCTTCACCTACAGGTGTTGGTGCTGTTGACAGAGCAGCAAATATTTATGTAGGTCAGCAAAAAGCTGCATTCCTACATTACACAAGAAATATGGGTAAAAAGGAACAGCTTAAAGTTTTCGTTGAAGCTATAGGTGACGGTAAAGTTTTCGATAAAGAAGTGCAAAAACAAGCTCAGTTAGCAGTAAGAGGAAATGTATTTGCTAAGTGGAAAGCTTTAACATATTACAAAGCTATAAAAACAGCACCGGACCCTTGGCGTGACAATCCATATATTCAAGCAAGAGAAGCTAGAAGAAATCAACAAATGAAACAAAAAAAGTTTAGAAAGACTGTTGTTAGTGAACCTCATACTGCAAATACAGATGCTCATGTATTAAAACTTATGAACATGTCGGACTCAATGTTTCAAGAAAGAGACGCTATTGAGGCTACTGCAAAGCTTATGGCTATAGATGATTTGTTAACTGCTGAAGGTGTAACGTTTAAAAAATCTTCAAATTCTAAAGAAATTATGAAACAATTTGGCGCCAATGAAAAATTTAGGAATCAAAAATTTAGACAAAAAGGTAGTGATAAATTTGATAACTTAACTTATAGAAGTCTTTTAGATGATGTACAAACACCAGAAAAGAAAAGTACATTAGGATTTAGAGGTGCTAATGCAGAGAGGCTTAAAAGAACAAAAGGTTTAGAAACTAATCCGGATACAAATCAATTTACTACAAATCTATCAAAAGAAATACATGACAAAGCTTTTCTTAGTTTTTTAAACAGTAATAATACTTTTAATAGCTTTAAAGGAGATTCTGCAGCAGAAATATTAAAACTAGCTACAAACATACCTGCTAATCCTGAAGTAATACAAGCATTTAATAATTATGCAACAAAGATGGGAAGAGTCGGTATGAATTTAAGTGATGGTGCTGGAATGGGACAAATAACTCAGGGAATTTTTTCTGTACTGTTTTCAGGTAACATGTCCTCTAATGAAACTTCATCTACAAAACTTGCAGCAGATTTGTCTAGAGATTTTTCTGCATTACAAGAATTAACTGGAGAGATAGGTAGAGCAGGTTTTGAAGATATTGCTGATGATGTATTAAATGTTATAGACCCAAAAAAAGTTTTAAGAACAAGTGGCGCTTTTTCTGAGACATCAATCCCCAGTTCTCATTTTATGGAAGCAAGAAAAGAATTAATTCAAGTAAAGTCTGATTATAATCAAAATTTTCAATACGGTTCTGTATTTAATGAAGCTGATAGGCACATAAATAACTTTCCAAATAATGATATTAGATTAACAGAATTAAATTTAACAGATAGTGATGTAAGTGGTCTTGATGACTATATAGAAAACAAGCGTCGAATTGATAAAAGAATGAAAAAATATCCTATATCAAAAAGAGACTATATGGAAAACAGTCAAAATTCAAGACGGAAAAGAGCTGAGATAGCTAAAAACGTAATGAAAGCAAATATGGGAGATTTAGGAATAGCAGGTTCTGCAAACCGTAATAATGATTTTATTGATGAATTTGTAAATAGTGTAGCTTTTAAAGATGTAAAGATGCATTCTCCTGATGGCAAACCAATAAATACAGATGAATATGGTAAAAGAATGAATCAGAAACTTGAGCGTGAAATTACAAAATTTATTGAAGATGGAGTACCTACTGAACAGATACTAAATCATGTAGAAAAAGAATTTAAAAAAAGTCAAAAAAATTACAAAAAACAATTTAATACTAAAATTCCTCCTGTAACAGATTATGATGATTTCTCAACTCACACACCAGATAAATTTGAAAGTGGTAACGAAGTTAGAAGAGGTCAAAGCACTTTTGTAAATTCTCATAACAATTATGTTCCATCTCAAAAGCATATTATTGAGTCTATTCACATGCACAATATTGAACTTAACGGTAAGAGCGAAGAAGATGGAAGTGGTTTTGTATTTAGGGAACAAGTATCTTTTGGTGGTCAGAATGAGAAATCTCAAACTGCTGACAAAATTAGAGATGCTGTTTCAATAGAGTTTGGTGGTCCCGCCACAGACACTCAAGGTAAATTAAAAAACAGAGGAGATAGAATGTTTTATCTTCCTAGTTTTTTTATAGGTACCGCTGCTTCAGAAGCTGCTGCATTTTTAGGTATTTTTGATAAAGGTTCAACATTTAAAGCTAGTGCTAGTAAAGCAGGTATTCATAACGCAGTATTTAGAATGAGTGATGAGGGTACTGGTGTATTCAATGCTACTAGAAAAAAATTCAACGAAAAGAAAAGAATGGATTTTGAAGGTCAACGTAGAGTAAGTAAAATGTTTGCTGATGCTAAAAAATCTGTAAGTGACCACAGAAAAGCAAACTTTAGTAATGAAGGAGTCCGTTTAGCAAACCAACGAGCAATGACTTTATTTAAGAAAGGTGGTGGATTTGGTCAAATAAATATAGATGATGTATCTAAAAATTTAAGTATAAGAGAACAAAAAATGTTTGGGATTGTTGATGGTGGTTTACAAACAGGAACAGGTCCTAGTAAAAATAAACAGTTTAACTTAAATAAATTAGGTGGTTTCAAAAATGCAAACTCAAAAATACAAATGAAACCAGGAGGTAGTACTAGTAAAACTTATAGCGATGGAACTTCAAACTTTAACTTTTTAACAGGAAGTTTTGAATCTCCTTTAGTGGAAAACGTTTTTAGGAATAGAGATGGTAATATCAGTGTAGAAACTGGTTATACACCTCTTGTTCCTATGGTTTTTGATACTGCTGGACATGCACTTTCAAAAGGTCATAAAACTCCTAAAACAAGAGTAGCTGAGACTTTAAGAGGTACCGAAAAAGGTAAAGCAGCTTTTCAAGGAGCACAAAACGCTGAATCTGTAGCAGCACAAGTTGAATTAGCTATGAGTGGATTTGATTCAAATATAAATATTCAAGCTATTATAGCTAATCCTTATGAAGCTATGCAGAAAACTTTCGTTTTAGGTACTAAACCAAATGGAACTGGAAGCATTTGGCATACAAATGACCTTGGCAAAGATACTCAAAATCCTAATCATCCTATCAATAGAATGAGAGAAATGTTTTTTGGAGCTGAGTTTGAAACTGAATTAATTAGACAATTTGTTAGAACAGCAGATTCAGAAGCTTCTCCTGTAATTCAACTTTTAACAGCCCAAGGAAAAATAAAAGAAAAAAATGAGTTATTAAGGGCACTTAGAGTTCAAGCAGGTTTTGTTGCTAAAACTTATTCAAGAGTTACAGGACAAACACTGCAAGCTATGGGTAATCAAATTTTAACTGAAGATGCTTTTAGAAGTTTAACAATGACACTTGCTGTCTTGTTGGAAGCTAACAAAGAACATTTTAAATTTGAAATGCACAAAAGGCTAAGACGAGCTACTCAAGGTATAAAAATGGACTCTGCATTAATGGCAAGATTAAATGCTAATCTTGCAAAAGAAACAATGTCAATAGACGTTTCAAAAGAATTTGATGAAATAGAAAGACTCTTAGGTCAGGGCATAGCTTTTGGTTATGATGAAAATGGTACTCCAGGTTTTGTTACATTTTCAGGTGCACAGGGATTTAGAAAAGAATTTGAGTTAGATGATAACTTACCTGTAATTAGTTCTTTAATGCCAGACTTTGCAGGTGGTAATGCTACAGGAAGACAAATAGGAAAAATATATAATTTTGATAGTAGAGAAGATGCCATACTGTCAAGTTTAGGAGTTTCTGATTTTCAAGAAATAAGATGGGACAAAAGTTTGAGATTAGGTATGCAAGATGTTGGAGCAGATGGAAGATTTTTACGTGGTGAGAGATGGTCTATTGCACAAGAGCTTGCTGAAGATACAGGTATTTCTGCTAGTCATTTCATGAACGATAACTCTGAAATGGTGAATGCAATAATGAATGATTCAAGTGTTGCTGACAAAGTAGGAAATCAGATTGCTGCTTTCACTACAAGAATGCAAGCAGGTAAAACAGGAGAATTGAGTGATGCCGTAGTAGCCAAAGAAATAGCTGCTTTAGATGCTTTTCTAGAAGCTAAAGGTATGGGGAATCGAACCGATAGATATAATACAATAAAAACAAACTTTGGTTTTATAGTTGCAGAAAAGAAAAGAGGACCTGCAGTTCATAATGATGAAACTCATTTAAAAGCTAATATAAACATTCTTGACAAAAAAACAGCACTTGCTAAAGCTAAAAATAAAATACGAATGCTAGGAAGTTCTTCTGGAGTTGGTAGTGGTGCAAAAGCTGGAAGACAAGTCGCTGATGATTTATACGATGCTTTTATGGAACAAACTATTGATGATATAGATATAGCAGCCATACTTGCTGCTGGTGCTCATAATGCATCGTCACAAGCAGAAGCTGCTGATTTTTTAAAAAATTTTTATCAATCTATGGCATTTTTAAGTCCACATCAAGGAATTTCAAGAGTACCAATAAGTTTGGTACTAATAGATGCGAAAATGGAAAGAATATTTCGTATGAATTTACCGAGTGCTTATCAACTAAAACAGCAAATGGATATACGTTTATGGACTGATAGTGCATGGCTAGGACTAGCTAAACTTATTAGAAAAACAGATTACGACCCAAATCTTCTTAATTTAAATCACACTGGAGATTTTGTTAAACATAGTAAAACAGTTAAAAAAAGTAGAAGAGGAAACGTTTCTCTACATAAAACAGACACAGGTAGAGCTTATTACAAAATAAAACAAACTGGTAAAGAATCATATAAAGAATATATAAGCTTTGATAAAAATAAATTTTATATAGAAGCTATGAAGTTAAGAAATCAAAAGAAACGATATGATAAGTAGTCATTGTATACTGAATTAGGAGTTTTATGCCAACAACAGGACAACCAGTACCGCCAGACGCTGAAATTATATTCAGAGATTTTATATTATCCAAAACTGCTGTTACTGACCTTATAAGTCAAAGAGTAGCTACTAATTTACCTAGAGATGCAGCAATGCCTTTCTTAGTATTTGTGAGAGCAGGAGGTACATTAGTAAGGCCTTCATCTCAAGTACATATACAATCTGCAGTACTTCCATGCATAGCTTTTGCTGGAGAATGGGGTGGAGATGGTACAAAATCAACTCCTGATTATGGTGGTGCAATGAATTTAGCAAATTTAATAATTCAAGAATGTTTTAATGCAGAAAATGAATATGTTGTAACAGATACAAGTTCAACAAAAGCAAAAATATACGGATTTGATATAGTACAAATGCCTACAAGAATGAATGAAATAAACACAGGTCTTGGAAGGTATGATTTTGGTCTATCAATGATGTATCGTGCAGTTTAAATTTTTAAAATACCACGAAAAAGTAGAACCTCCTATAACATTTAACATTATGAGTAAAAAAATGAAAATTAAAGTAAATCCTTTATTCTTAAAGGCTGATACAGTACGTGATACCGTAACAGGTACTACTTTCACAACAAGCTCATGGGTAGAGGTTAGTGTCAAAGATGGAAAAAGATTGTTAGCTAATAACATGGACATTTTCATTTATGATGACGAATCAGAGGAAGACAATGAATCTGATTCGAATATTGGAAACGACGAAGTAGATTCCTCGCAAGAGGATATCTTCGAAGATATAGTAACAGAAGAAGAGTAGCAGGAGATTAAATGGCAACTTATACAAGCGGTGCGATTAATGAAGTATTAATCGGTACTGGTGTACTTTATGTAGCTGATAGAACAACATCTTCTCTCGTATTTCCAGGCGACAGTTCAGGAGCTTGGGCAGCAGTAGATACTGCTAAATGGAGAGATATCGGATATTCCGAAGATGGTTGGACACTCGAAATGGATAGAACATTCGAGGACATATTGGTAGCAGAAGAAGTAGACCCAATTAAAACAATCAAGACTGCTCAGGAAGCAAGATTAATGGGTGAGCTATCACAGGCATCACTTAAAAACTTGTCCGTAGCTATGGGACAAGCTGACACTTTCGTTAGCGAAAATGACAGCAACTTTGCAGCCGGATACGATGTAATAACAACTCCAGACACAAACTCATTCGCTGAGTTAGCTGGATTACTTATTACAGAAGGTCCAGCAGGTGCAGATAGGCACTTAGAAATGCCTAGAATGGTATCTGTGGGTGCATTCTCAATGTCTCATGCAAAAGCTCCGCAAAAAGTAGTTATTGCAACTGAGTTTAAGTTACTTGTTCCAGACGCAACATTTCATGTTGGTAATGCTGGTGGAAAGTATAAACTTTTCAGAATCGTTGACAATACAAACGATACAAGTACATTTGATGTCAACTAATAGTTGATATAAGTATTAATTTACGGATAGGAGAGTGGTCGGTATGGTCGACAAAAAATTTAAAGATTTCGACGCTGCAATTGCTGAAGCAGCTGAGGAAAAGATAACATTTAAACTAGCAGGTAAAACATTCGAATTACCTGGTCAGTTACCAGCAAGAGTCGTTTTGACACAGATGAGGTTTATGGACGCTGATGGAGAAATGGCTGCAAATACATTACCTGAATGGCTAGAGTCTTTAGTTGGTAAATCAAATTTAGACGAAATGCTAGACGAAGGAGCTACTTGGCCCCAATTAGACGAACTTCTGCAATTTTTGTTAGAAGAATATGGACTAGCTGGAGACCAAGAAATTGAAGCTGAAACAGAAGGTGATGCAGACCCAAAAGCATAAGCTTTTCTTTTGATGAAATAATTGAAAGATGGGGCCATCTTGAAGGTGACTTTCTTAGATGGTACAGCATACATAGTCCTTTAGAAATATCATGGAGAAAATTTATGATATTATTATCAGGGTTGCCATTAGATAAATCTAACTTTTTAGGACCTTATTATGAGGCGATGCTCAACGATGAAGAAGCAAATCCTGGCTCTTCTTCTGATACACAATATAGAAATACAAAACAAGAATACGACCGGAAAGCCAACAGAAGAGGTCGTACACGTAGTAGAATATCTCTAGACGATTTTATTGCCCAGTCCGATGGGCTTGGGAATAAAACAACTTTAAAAGACACCTAAAACGAGTAATATATGGCATCAGTAAACGCATTTAAAGTACGTGCAATAATAGAAGCTGGTTATGATAAACAATCACTTAACCGAGCCAATAAGGATATTGCACAAAGCTACTCTGCTTTAACAGGTAAGTTAAAAGCAATAGGAAGAGCTTCAAACATTACTCAACAATCTGCAGCTATGATTGGTGCTGGTTATGTGGCAGCATTTGGTGCAAGCATTGCCGCTGCTGCAGCTTTTGAAGAACAATTTGTAAATGTTAAAAAGACTTTAAATGTAGCTGGAGATACAAGACAGGCTGAACAAGCTTTTGATAATATTTCTAAACGTTTAAGGGATATGGTTAAACTTGCTCCAATTACAACACAAGCAATAAATGAAATTGCTGCTATTGGTGGTCAGTTGGGTGTAGCTGCTAGTGAGATAGTAAGCTTCACAGATACAATACAAAAACTTACAATAGCTACAAACCTATCAGCAGACCAAGCAGCTCTATCAATGGCTCGACTTCAAGAAATTACTGGTACTACTGGAACAGAATTAGACAATTTAGCTTCATCTCTTGTTGCTTTAGGTAACAACTTTGCAGCTACAGAATCTGAAATAGTAAATGCAGCATTACAAATAGCAACAGCAACTGCTCAAATTGGTGGAGAAATGAACCAAACAGCAGTAGATGCATTAGCATTTTCAACAGTTCTAAAAGCTATTGGTCAACCTTCACAAGCAGGTGCTACTGCAATAGTCAGATTAATGACTGAGCTTTCTGAAGCTATAGCTTTAGGTGGAGCTAATTTAGAACTTTTCTCTAAAGTTGCAGGAATGTCAACAGATAGTTTTAAGAGTTTGTTTGATGTAGATTCAACTAAAGCAGTCGCATTATTTATAGACGGATTAAATGATACTGAAAAAATAGGTATGACAAACATAGGTGTTCTACAGAAACTTGGCTTGGGTCAGGTTAGAACACAGAAAGCTATATTAGCAACAGCTAAAGCAAGCGATACATTATTTGAAGCTATTGATGTAGCTAATGACGCTTTTATAGAAAACAATGCTTTGAATGAAGAAGCAGAAAGAAGATATGCAACTTTAGTTTCTGAAATAACAAAAGGTAAAAATGTTATAAAAGGTGAGATTTTAGATTTCGGTTTAGAGAACATAGATACTGGTACAGAAATAGTAAGACAATTTAACAATGCAATATTCGCTCTAGTTAAAGGTTTTACATCTGCATTAAATATGTCATTTAGATTTTTTGGAGGTATAACTGTATTAATTGCAGGTTTGAGAGCTTATAAAGGTTCCCTAGCAGTAGTAAGAGAAGAAATGGGTCTGTATGCCTTTAACGCTAAAGCAGCTATTAATAATACTGCTGCGTTTAATGCTTCACTACAAGCAGGAACACTTACAGGACCTGGTTCTCGTGGTGGAATGAGAATGATAGGAGAAAAGTCAGCTTTAGGTACTCCAGAATTTCAACAAGAGTTATCAGAAGGTGGTTTTTACAATAGAGGACTTAAAGGTGGAATAAGTCTTAATCCATTAAAAGCTGGTAAAAATGCTGAAATGCGTAAAGCTGTAGTAGCTAATCCAGCTTTACTAGAAACTATTTACGGCGGTAGAGTTCCTCAGTCAATGAAATTTATGTTAGATGGTCCAGGACAAACCATGACTAAATTTGGTAGTAGCAGTATGGCTGCTGTTGGAAATTTACAAACTGATTTCCTAAAAGAGAGCAGACAAGTAAGAAAACTAAGAAAGCGTTCTGTATTTAATCAAATACAAGACCCAAGTAGTTTATTTGGAGCTCTAAAGGCTAAAAGTTCTGTAAATAAAAATCAAAGATTAGTAGAAAGTCTTTTAGATAAAAAAGGTGGATTAAGGAATATCAAAGAAGGTGGCAGTATATTTAGTGGTTTAGGGTCTAAAAAAGTTGATAAAGTTTTATTAGACGATGTAGAAAGATTAAAAAGACTTAGAACTATAAACAAAAGACGTGTCGTAGAATTAAATGGTTTAATTAAAGATTTAATGCCTTTTGGTAGGGGAGGCAAAACAAAAGGTATAAATATACTACGAGAAAACCTTTCAAAAACTGGTGACATTGGTCTAGAGTTCCAAAAAGCAATGAGCGTCGATGGACGTAAAGGTATTAGAGGATTATTCGATAGAAAAAGATTAGAAAAAGCTATGCCAATTATTGCTAAAGACAGTGCAGTGTTTCAAAAAAATCTTCAAGATTCCGTAGAAGCCTTAAACGCAGGAGACATAAAGGGCGGTGAATTAGCTTTAGCTATGCAGGACGTAGAATCTAAAACTGGAAGACTCTCAAATACTCTTAAGGGTATGGTTAAAGGTTTTAGTAAATTAGCAGCTATTGGTATTGCTTTAACTGTTGCATTTAAGTTTGTAGAAAAAATAGGTGAGCAAGCAAGAGGAGTTATGCAATTTACTCAGTCTATGAGAGAGATGGACCAAGCGACTCAAGAATTAACAACAAATACTGAAAAACTTGCTTCAGCACGTCAACTATTACTAGACAATGCAGGAGATGCACAAATAGTTGAAATTTTAGAAAAGGAGATTGAGCAATTAGAACAATCTTTACTTAATCAATCAATAGCTGTAAGAAGAGATATAGGTGAAAGTTTCATAAACCAGATTATGACTTCTACTTTTGGAAAAAATGATGATGGTGTAGCTAGCGGAACTGCTTTAGAAAGATTAATAGAATTTGGTGGTATGTTTGCTCAAGATGCAGAGGGTACATCGGAAAGAATGTCTGAAGCAGTGGGTAATTCTTTAATGAGTATGGCTGAAGACGGTAAGTTACCAACTGGAAATAAGATTATAAGCAACCTTTTATTTGAAGAAGGAACTTTTGGTGCAGAAGATATGTTGCCTTCTGGATTTTTTAGAGGAACTTCTGCAAAGATAATAGAACAACTAATCAACGAATCAGAGGCAATGAATGGTGAAGAGTTTTTAAAATTCCTAGGTATTGAGGGTGAAAAATTAGAAATCAATAATCTTGAAGAAATATACATGGAGATAGGTGGCAGTATAAGAGACTTCATAAGAGGAGGTGCTACAGCTGAAACCGTATTAGATGATAGCTTTTTGGCACCTGTAGTTGATAGAGTTAAAGAGCTGACAAAAGGTATGGGTTTGACTAACGATGAATTGGCACAGATGGTCGTAGATACATCTGGATTTATATTAGCCATTCAAGGAATGACAGGAGAAACTGTAGATGCTATGGATGGTTTTGCAGCAATAGACGAATCAGCACCAGCAGCTAAAGCAATAAAGGCATTTTTAAAACAGAGATTAAACGACTTTGAAGCTGCAGGAACCATAACAAGAGATGAACTAAATAATGCTGGTGACGATTATAACAAAATATTTGACTTATTTAAAAATGCACAAGAAAAATTTATTAACGAAAACAAAAAAGGTGTTGATGCTTTGATGGACGAGTTTGGTGTTACTGAAATGGCTGCTCTTAGATTAGCTATAAGAATTGAAGATGCCTTTAAGAAAGCAAGAAGTGCAATGGTTGACTTTACTAAACCATTACCTGATAATCAATTTGATGATATGACTTTGTTAGAATTGGTAGGTCAAACTCAAGCCAAAGCTCTTGCACAAGCAGAATTTGAAAGAGTAATACAACAATTAAGAAAGACTAATCCTTTACTTGCTGACCAATTAGCTCAAATGGGAGTTCAAGGTGGCGGTTTAGAACTTGGAAAGAGATTTGCTACAAGACCTGGAATGGCAGTAGCCCAAGAACAAGCACTAGCTGCAGCAGTAGGACCTGACTATTTGCAAGATATATTTGGTACTACAAACCCAGGACTTACTGAAAATGAACAACTAGGAGAAGATATTGTCGACGGTATAGCAAAAGGATTTGCTAATAGAGAAGGAGCATTAGCAACTGCTTTAGTTGACACTATGAAATTTGTAGTTGATGAAACTAAATTATATATAGACTCATCATCTCCGTCTATGTTAATGTTCCGTGAAATCGGTGTACCAATGATTGATGGTATAGCACTAGCACCATTCTTTATGAAAGATAAGGTTGCTGATGCCTATGTTGGTGTTGTTAAGAATGCAGTCGACAAAGCAGCTGCTGAAGTTCCTGGAATGCAAGATTTTATTGATTTATTAAAAGGTGCTGGAGGTAGTAAAAAAGATATTGAATTTACTCTTACTGCTATGGGTGCTGGAGCAGACCCTGAAGGTGTTGTAAAAGACTTTGCTAAAATGGTTTCTAAAGGTAGACAATCTGCTGTTGGTAAATTACGAGAAGCATTTAATTTAACTACTGATATAACTAAAGCTGAAAGACAACAGGTTCAAAATGCTCAAACATTAGCACAATCTAAATTTGATTACGTTATGTTACTTAATTCTGAGAAAACAATACAGAGACAACTTTCCGAAACATCAAGAAAGCGTCAAAAAATGGAAAGAGATGGAGTTGCAGGAAATATTACTTTATCTGAAAGACGTGATGTCTTAAGTCAACAAATAAGTATAGAGGATAGAGAAAGAAGACTAAGAGGTGACTTTACTGCATCAGAACAACTTGGAATTAATGAACAAACTAAAAAAGTAGCAGAATTACAAAGAATGTTTAATTTAGGGGCTACTGGAGCTTTAGAGTTAGAATCAGAACAAGACAGACTAAGAGATATGACAGGAGGTTTCAAATCAGAAGCTGAAAAGGAATTATTCTTTATTGAATCTGCTTTAGCTAAAGAACAATTACAAGAAACAGAGAGATTAGTTTTACTAGAAGACGAACAACTTCAACAACTTAGAGATGCTGAAGCATCATTAATATTTCAATTAGAAACATTTGGTGACCAAAAAGAAATAGCTTTTGGTAAAATTGAAGCTGCATCTGAAGGTGTTGCTAATGGAATTATAGCTTTAGAAACAGCACAGCTAGCTTATAAAGAAAAAGCTCCAGAGTTCTTAAACGAATTACAGGTATTAGAAGACCACTTTGGTGGTGTAAGTGATAGTGTGCAAGCAGTTCTAGATGCCACAAATGCTTTTGGAGAGGTAGATAATACAAAAATTCTTACTACTTTAACACCAGTTGTAGAAATGTTATCTGCATTAAATGCAGCTGCAGCAATAGCAGAACAATATTTTACAGCAGATGAAGTTGGACCACAAAACCCTGATGACCCTATATCAAAAGGTGGTGTTGGTGGTCTTGGTATGAAGCTTGGATATAAATTTACTGATAGCTATCTCAGAGATATGGAACTACTTGCTGAAATCTATAAGCCATTCCGAAGGGACCCCGTTCCTACAGGTATGATGGGTATGAGAACTAAGGGTTATAAATATGGTGGTAGAGGCGACACTATGAGAAGAGCTCTTGTGGGAGAGTATGGTCCTGAAGAAGTAAAGTTTGTACCTGGTTCTGGTTTCTTAGTAAAACCATTAACTCAAGGTGGACGTGGTACAAATACTATAGTAGAAAATTTAAATGTAAACGTCACAGGAGTTCCTGCTGACCCTACAAGTGCTAGAAAAGCTGCTGTTCAGATAAGAGGTGCTTTGAATAGATTAGATAGAGAAGGAATTGCTGGTGGAGGATTAAGTAGAAGATGAGTTATATATCAAACTATGTATTACAAATAGGAAGACTAAAGTTTACTTCTCCTAGTCAAATAAACATAAGCGCTTCACCAGGTGGTAAACAAGTTACTATAAATGGTAAATTAGGTGGTGCAGAAAACGAAGTAGACCATTTGAAATATATAAGGGATGAACTTTCCTCAATGGCTGCATGTGATGAAGTATTTCCACTTCAATATAATGGTGACACTTCTTTAAATGGTTTTGTAAAGATTTTAAGTGCAAATCTAGATACTACTAGATATGTATTAGGAGGTTTTGGTTATAGTGTTCAATTAGAATATCTAGGTAGAGAAGGAGATGTAAACTTTGAATCTAGATTGACAGGTTCTATTTTAGAAAATAATCATAGCATTAGCTCTACTACTGAGCAGTTTCATGCACCACCAGGTAATCACTATGCATACTTTCATAATAATGTTGGTGCTTCTAATACAAGAACAGCCTCTAATTTAGAAACTACTAGTGCAACAGATACAACAACTTTATATTTAAAAACAGGAGCAAGCATAAGAAGTAGCAATGCTCAATATTCTGTAGATATTGAGGATTATTACAAAGGAGCTTGTAGAGTAAGTATGGGTCAACACACAGAACACAATTATGCAACAAACTCTTCATCAAGTATAGACAGTGTAAGACATGGTAAATATGCAGGACAATGGAATGTCGGTGATTCTTTAATAATAGAAAATGGATTAATTAAAATGGTTCTTGGTACATCAACTACACAATCTAAATTTAAAACTTACATTTGGGATGAAACTGCATATTCAACTGAACAAGAATGGGCATTTAGTTTAGGTGACCCTGTTTCAGGAAGTCATTTAGGAACAGAGTATGATGGATGGCATAGAGTGCAAATACTAACAAATAGACCTGAAGTTGTAGTAGTTAGATGTACAACCTTTAAAGATACTGATAAATCAGGTAGACTTGTAGTAGATTTTGCATTAAGAAGAGGAGCGCATCATATGTCAATTATTTCTAATAGTCATACTGCTGGAACACCATTGAATATAAGTTTGTCTACAGCTCCATCAACAAATGCTTCAGCAACTAATTTAAATAATGGATACTTAAAAGACGGTACTACTTCACCAGAAGATGGTAACTTTTGGATATTAGGAAGCCCACATGATTTAGAATCAAATACTTCTATAACTAACAGAGGAATGATACAAAGAGCTACTAATGGTTCTACTTTCTCTGCAGTAGTTGGATATGAGTTAGTTGACTCATCTACATCTGCTCCTCTTGGACACAATGATGCAGATTCAGTTTTTAAGCAATATATTGACAATGTTAATGAAGCACAAAGGATAATTAAAGCGTAATGTCAGTTACAGAAAAATTGATGGCACCAGGTGTTTTTAATATAGGATTAGACCTATCTTTAGTTCCAAACTCAATACTTACAGCTATACAGCCATACGACCAAATTATTATTACAAATAATCCAATGGAAACTCAAGATTACATTGATAGTGTTATGTTGCCTACTGCTGAATATATTGGTGTAATTACTTCTTTAGGTATAGAACCAGAAGTAGCTCAAATAGAAGGTTCTGGATTAAATTTATACTTAGGAGATGCTGAGAATCGAGGTATGCCTGTAACGGATGTAGGAACATCTACTGCACCTAGGGACTATACAGCAGTAACTTTAGAATATTTTGTAAATAATGATAGCGGAGCACCTTATGGTGTACTAAGAAGAAATGACAATGGAGAACTACGAGGAGTATGGCCAGGTACAATTACAGAGAAATCGGATGAAGAAACAGATTTACTTTTAAATTTTGAAAACCCAACAAGTAATATTAAAACTTTAGATGAGACAGAGCATAAACATGAGTTTACTTGCTACTTAGGTGCAGAGATTGACGCAGACCAAGCTAAGTTTGGTAGTAAGTCTTTAGACCTTTCAGCACCTAACTCACATGCTAAAGTTGATTACCATCCTACTTTTCATCCATCAGGAGATGATTTCACAATTGAGTGGTGGGAATATAGATTAGACCCTTCTAGTTGATATGCCACAATTTAATGTATCTTCAGCAACAATCAGTAATACCTTTATTGATGATATTCTATATCCTGTTGTAGGTTACGTCCCTTGGGTTTATGATGATGCTTATCCTCATATTATTAACAACAAAGATGTTAGAACAGATTTAGGTTTAGATGACTTACTTGTTGACGCAAGTAATAATGACATAAATACTTTTTATGCATACAACGAACCTATAAATACGAGTGCATATACAACAGGTAATATATTTTTTAAGAGACAGCAAAACTATGCACATAGTAATTTAAATACTCATGGTAGAGTTCCTTACAATCCAGATTTACACGCATTTATTGGAGGTAACTTACGTATTGGTTTGGGAACAAGTGCAGAACTATTAAATCCAGTCTTATCTTCCTCTTTACAAATTCCAAATCCTTATAGACATGCAAATGGTTTATATAGACAAGTTAATATAAATGGTATACAAATAGGTGGTAGTTCGTATACATTTCCTGTATCTTATGGTGCTTCTGTTGGTTCTGGCGGTCATTACTTGCCTAAAAGTGGTACTGGTAATGGAAGTAAGGTAACAGATGCAGATACAAACTTTAAATATACTGGTGATGACACAGTAAGCACAAATCAAATATTTTCATACACATTAGCAAAACAATTAGCTACTGATTCTTTAACAGGTGCTAATGGAATAGTGCCTCTTGTTAGGACAATAATGGCTAACAATGCAGATGCTTTCCCTTATGATAACGCACTAGCTCAAGAACATTTTGACATAATGTGTTTGATTGCTTATATAAAAGGACCACAAGTTTTAAGCAGAAGTCACTTCATTCATCAATACAAACAAGTTGATGGAACATCTGTGACTCAAGCCAGTCATTTATCAGCTTATGATTCAGCAGCTTATCAAATTCCTTGGTTTGCAGTTAAGCCTATTATGGGAACAAACGAATATAGGTTTTCAAGTAAATTAGTTACACACATGCAACAGCTAATTAACTTAATGCTTAAAAGCGACAAGACAACTACCACACATAGTTTAAGTTCTATAGTAACTGCACAAGCTGGTAGCTCTGATGCTCATACAGGTATAACTCTAAACCCTGATTGGTATGCTGGAGGTCCTGCAATTACTACAGACTTTCACTTTGCTCCTAAAGACTATAAATCTGGAGACTATCAGACAGCCAGTAAAAGACCTCCTGGTGATAACCCTTCGTTAATAGCTTTACACAATATTCCAGGAGGAATAAGCACAGTACCATATGTACCTTCAGCAATTGATACAGATGGTGATGGTGTAATCAATGTAGATGAACTATTGACTATAGGTGTCGGAGACTTACCTACTACAGATTTTTGGACAAATGATAGATTTGACGTAAGTACTTATTTAGATGAATATTTCGGTACAACAGTAGAGAACTTAGATACAGACGAATACGGTACAGAATATTGGACATTTCATCCTATATACCAATCCTATTATGCGAAGTATTGGCAAGATGGTGATTCGTTCTTTCACGGTAAATCAGCATTTAGTGACAAAAGAGCTGCAACTAAACATGGAGCAGTAATCTCATCAACAGGAGAATCACAACTACCATCATTTATGATTGGATTAAACGAAAGTGGAAATGGTGTATCTAAAGTATATATTCGTTCTAATGAAAGTGGTACTGCAACAGAAAGTGGTATAACTTCTGCATTCGATATTGCTGATGGTAAATCAATGGGAAGTATCAACTATGGTGCATGGAATCACTTTGCTATAACAAGAAGTGGTACAACATTTAGAACATTTAAGAATGGAGTCCAGCAAGATACTTGGCAATCAAGTAAAGCTATTAAAATACCAGTCGCTGACCCTAGTTCTTCATATGAAAAAACTGCACTTGACTTGTCTATTGGACGTTCACAAGGTGCTGATTATTATTACGGATATATAGATGGATTACGCCTTTCTAAAGGAGTTGCTAAATACACTTCAAACTTTACTACACCAACATCTGCTCCTGCAATTGTAAATACCAATGCTAATTATTACGGTAAGCATCACATAGAAACTGTTTCTAGTGCCTTAGATAAAGCTTCTGTACAACTAGATATTGAATATAAGTTGAGAATAGGTACAAGTGCAGATGATACACCAAGACCTATACCAGGTGGTACAAATGTAGGTAAATTACTTTTAGATGTAGGACCAAGAGAAAATCTTTTTACTGGACACACCACAGACCCAACGACTCTAATAGTTAGAGAAGGAAGTGGAGATGACCCTGCTATAACGGGTATAAATCCAGCTGCTATAAAAACTTCTTTTGATGCAACAGAATATGTTTCTACTGTTGAATACATTTACTCAGATGGAAATTCGCAATACGATGCAGTAGATGTTATTGATACTGATAATCCATATAGAGGTATAAATGGTGAAAAACTAGAAAGAGCAACTTACGTCACAGAACCAGACCATCCATACATAAGCAGAGAAGAAAGAGCTTTAGCTTTCTTAAATGAACTTAAAAGAACAAAAAGAAGTATAAATTTAGATTTAGATTACTACGATATTCAGGGAGACTTTGAAGTTGGAGACAACATTTTTGTATACGATACTGACTTAGGTTTTGAAGATACAGATGACAAAGTAAATGAAGACCCAACAAGAACTTCTAAGTTTGAGGTTTCATATCAAGGTCAGTATGTAAATCCTGAAAAGATAAGAGTTACATCTATTACTTGGCCTGTTCAAAATACTTATGGAGTTTATTTAAGAAGACTAACCTCAACATCTCAAAATAATTATCAATATATAAATCTTACACCTTACGTAAATTTTGAAAATGGAGGAACTACTTTAGAAGT
>Ga0181406_1000108_pt1 | contig 29407 bp, 55 predicted proteins | sample 29SPOviralmetaG_FD_130135 | JGI IMG/M metagenome (GOLD analysis project Ga0181406, IMG submission 130135) | Marine viral communities from the oligotrophic San Pedro Time Series (SPOT) site, San Pedro Channel, CA, USA - 29 SPOT_SRF_2011-12-20 | ecosystem: Environmental > Aquatic > Marine > Strait... | reverse complement strand
TCTGTTTGGTCATGCAATTGCTCAAGCTCTTCTAACGACATTTCGCTAAACTTGATCCAGCGTGGACGCATCCCATTGACATCCTTATACATATCCGAGATATCAGAAGCAAGAGCATCAAGTAGCTCTTGACCTTCCAAGGGTTGACCTTGTGGCGGCTGCATATCTTCCATGGCTTCTTTCACCATTTGTTTAATTAAATCTTTCATTTCATTTGTCTCTTTCTTGTTAGGAAGTCCTTTATGTTTAGTGCTAGCAAAGTCTTTAGCGTCTTTGGCTTTCATTCCCCTTGCTGTATCTTCTACCTCTTTGGAGGCACAATCTTTATAATCACTTTTCTTACAAGCATGCACCATGCCCATATAGCGTTGTTGTGATTTACTCTTTGAGGGCATTGGTAAGTGCTCTCTTGAAACTTCCTTTAATTAAAGCTTCACGCAGATTCTCCCTAAACCCAATTGGAGGCTTCTCTTCTTCTGGCGGTGGTGCAAGACCAAGCGTCTCTGCAGCAAGTGTCATGGCGTCTACAGCATCATTGTGCTCAATCCCCTCCAGTACTTGAACGATGTCCATAGCAAGGGACTCTACGTCTACCATGCCAGCTTCCTCTTCGCCGGGAAGGGGCTGACCCCAGTTACCACCGGGCTGCATCTGTACGTCATCCTCGTTGAGTTTGGATTTAACTTCGTTGATGAATTTTCTAAGACCACCTTTCGTGACCTTGCCTTCACCGTATGCTAGGTTGGCAGAACCGACAGCGCTGGATGCTCGACCGGGACGATCTCTCTTTCTTGGATCATCATCAATGTCAAGAGCACTCATGTCAGGCTCTTCATAGTCAGCATACTCTGCCTCTCGCTCGGCTTTCTTCTTGTTCTGGTATCGGATGCTCAAAATTTCTTCGGCTTTCCCAATCTCTTCTCCAATGTCACGCAGCTTCTTGGCGATAATACCTCTAGCTTCATCGCCCTTGGGAGTTCGACGCATGCCTGTAAAATGTTGGTACATGATGTTGGCGCCTGCTTCGCCTCGCCCTTGCATCATTAAATCTTTTGCTTCTGCAAAGTCTTTCTCTGGCAACCCGGCTCTCACAAACAGCCCACCGATTTTGTCAACGAAATCATTAACAGCCTGAACTGGATCGTCTTCATAATCTAGATCTAACCCGTAGTCGCCGGTTGCTTCTTCAAGCGCCCTTGCAACTTGCATTAGCAATGAGTCAATCCTTTTTGTCTCTCCGGTTTCAAAGCCCATCTTGTGACCCATCTTTCCGAAGAAGCCTTCGTCAACCATCTGCTGGATTTCTTCGCTGACCATTTTTGTCAACTGTTTATTACTGATTTTCATTTGTGGTATACTCCTGTCGCGACACCTTGTACTCTATAAATAGCTCAGAATTCAGATAAAAGAATATAGTATGGTTAAAAATATAAACTCTATTACAAATGTAAAAATTATGTAACAAAGTTTAGCTAATTAGTGAAAGCCTAAACTCAACACCCGGTCTTTTTCGACCCTGACTATATCACCGTCCAATGTTTGTACCACTACACGACCTTGCTTATCTTCGGGGTAACTCTCAACAACGATAACTGGAGTGCCGCACCGAACCCTAGTCATTGATCTGCTTTGCAGATTATAAAAGAAGTCATGACCTTCCCCGGAAATAACTGTGTATGGTGCCGGCGCCTTACCTTGCAAGGCGGTTAAGATTTGTTCGATGGTACCTGATAGGCTTGTCGTTGCTTCTGTCGTCTCGGTCATTTTGCACTCCTTTATATTAATGCTATGTTATAGTTAGGCACGACTACCCAAAACTACCCGTTGTTGGCAGACTTAATCTTGGAGAATTTATAATCTCCAATTCGCTTTCGGCATAAATCCAATCGTTGTTTTCTATTCTAACAATATAAGAGGGTTCTAATAAAAACCCATCGTCAATTGATTCTCGGAAGAGCCAATTCTCGATTACGATCTCAGCCATCTGTTCTAAGTGAAAAGGATCTGCCCCGCTTATAATCAAACCAATTTTGCTATGGTTCATGTCGCCGGGATAAGTGCAAACCTTTACTAAGCAGCCAATTATGAATTGTCCGTCATCGCTAGTGTATTTGCGCATTTCATTTTATTGCCCTGTGTCGCCGGTGTCTGCGCCACCGGTGCCGTATGGATCGTCTGGGTCATAGTGATACGCAACATCTACATGATCGTGTGCAACAGGAATAACAGTGAAGTGTACAGAGTTATCAACAGAGTCGTAGTACCAGTCCCAGTTGAGTGCGCCATTAATAAAGACGCGCATAGTGTCTTCTTGCACGGGAACATATGTTAACTTAATCAATTCAAATGGCTCTACATCTGATGTGGCATCTGTCACTCCGGGCGACCAGTCTTCATCGCAGATGTCCACGATGACACCGCCAAAGAAATTAGTGGCTTCCATATATCTGTCGCCAACATCAATTGGGCTTGGAAGAGATGTACAGACAGAATCAGCTTGGGCAACATTATTAATACTAGACTGAAAAACTGAGCCTCCGCGTTGCGAACTAAACCAACTAGTCCAGTCCGCTACATTGATCATGTGTTGATTACTTTGTTCTTCTTCATCAGAGACAAAGACGATCAACAGGGCAGCGTCTGGACGCATCCATGTGCTGGAGTATGGGTTGTTAACGATGTAGTCATAAGCAGCGTCAAAGCCTTCTTCCATTCCACCGCGCTGCATGGCACTGTACATATCCATGGCATCATCAATATCGTCACCGGGTACCAGCGGGAATTGCGCTTCCGCAACTGAGAGCCTAGGATCGCTGCTCATCATGACTAATCTCCAGCCAGAGTCTGGCAACGCATTCATCATTGCTTCCATACCAGCCATCAGTTGAGGATCATATCTGTACATAGAGCCTGAAGTATCGATAACCCATAGGATATCAACTCCGTCCATTGCTGAAGTTTGTGTATCGGAGTCTACCCAAATTTCTCCGTACTCTGTTTCACCGGGTACTTCAACCTCAATGTATATTGGGATTTCGATGGTCACGGTTTCACCCGGCACCTCTACCTCCACATATATTGTTTCTCCCCCGCCTTCACCGTGGACTACATAATCGATTCCACCGGTACAGCCCATCATCGCTGTTGCGACAACAGATAATAATAGAAGTAGCTTTTTCATATTTTAAACCTCCCAGTAAAAATTGATATTAATTGACTTTGCTATTGACCCCTTGTTCTTAAATGATCTTTAATTTCTCTTCTAGTGATGCCCCAAGCAGGAGCAATCCAAACCATATCTTCAACCAACTGTGGTGGAAGCCTACGATCCCACACACCAACATCGACGGCTCTCACGACTCCAATGAATCGACCATTATAATCAAAGATGCCGGAGCCTGATGATCCTGGCCAAGCGTATGAGTGCATGACTAAGTTGCCATCCTCTTCGCTAGCGATTGTACCATCGATAGTAAGTAAATCATGATGAGAAGGAAAGCCTGTGTATGTAACTCCCTCTCCAACAATGTCGTCAATGTTCTTATGACGTGCAGGTCTATACGACATCGCCTCACGCGAATTCATCTCTGGTACAAGAATCATAGCCATGTCGACATCATTCGCCGTCAGGATAGGTGTACCGAATACTGTCTCACCGTTTCTTCCAACGATAGACACAATAGGCATGTTACCAATTACATGCTTAGCCGTAAACACCACGTAGTACCCGTCAATCTCAAATAGGGTACCTGACCCTCTACCCATGGGGGTAACAACCTGTACGGCTGCGTTACGCACGTCGCGTCGTACCTTGGCGGCGCCCGTTAAAGCAACGTTGCCCGACACGTCAGCGCTCAGTGTGTTTGCGTTGTAAGTGATCGGAGCCAACATTCTTTCATAGTCGACTTGCCCCCACTCGACCTCCGCAAAACGATGGACACAAAGTCCAATAGCAGCCAATAATAAAGTGCTAGACAGCACCCATTTCAAAATCTTTTTCATGCATAGTAACCTCCCAGTAAAACTATCCCACCATTGTAACTAGGCAACGTTGAGCTTACTCTCGACGAATCGCGAATTTTTTTTTTATTTCGTCGCGAAAACTTTTCCGAAAAATTTCTTATATGCATTAGGGGAGAGTAGAAGGGCTTTTAGGACACTTGTAATAAAGATAGTCTCCGTCCTCTATAGATACCATTATATTATGCTCAGCTAGCTCCTTGGGATGCCAGACGCAATTGTGCCCCATACCAGTGTCGCTATCAAACCAGCTAACTTTCCAGACAAACAACGGAGAGGGATTGTACATGTCACCAATCATCCGGTGTCTTGAAATCAATATTCCACGTTGACCGGTGATTTGGTCAATTAACATATCACCCGGTTTAAATTCATACTTGTCGATAAGTCTATGTGTCATACTACCATAAGTAGTCATTACACAAAAGACTTAGACGCCTGAGTCGCCGTGACTTATCACGCATAGGTCCACATGCTGTTCGCGAGTGAACCCAATGCCGCCCGACCAGAACACTTTGTATATGAAGTTACGCGATAGCCACAAATCAGGGTCCATCAAATGTTCGTGATGTATCACGTCTACTATGATACCTATCTGATTAGGGCTACCGCCAATAGTGTAGTATGCGGATCCGTGCCCTGCACGCTGAAATGGTTCCGGTGCATTGTAGTTATAAAATAAATCTTCGTGAAGCTTCACCAAGTCGCCAACGCAGTATAGTTTTTCTGGTACCACCCAGTAACTAGTCTGGCTCGGCTACAATCGGTAGGGGTACATAATTGCGCGGTTCATCGTATGGGGTATAACCGCCCTCCGCACTTCCACTCATCCTTAGCTTCAAGTACTTATATAAACTCTTAATGAATGGGTAGCTTCGTGTGTTGTCCTCAAACTGCCAAGTGAGCGCAATGCTCGCTTCTGTCTTCGCTTCGTTCAGGTATGTCATCTCTGAACCCACTTCTTTTATTCTATATCTGTTATGGATTTTTTTCCGACCGGCAAATCGCTCTGCTAGCACCTTAATTCTTTCTACATCCTCTGAAGACCCTGCGTACTGCAGCGTGTGTCTTGTTCCGTTGTCTATCTTGTTCATTCTTTTGCCCTTGATAGCAATTGAGCGCTACCTGCTCTTACTAATATTTGTTTGCCCTCTGTGATGCTGTATACAATCACATCAGTTCTTCTCTGCGCCATTACCAGCCCTATGCCGTAGTTGTATGCTGGCACATATGTCTGCACAGTCATATTGTATCGCACTAAGTCTCCGGTTTTAAATCTCATTTTTATATTTTGGCTTTTTTTCTTAGCGATCACACGAACGTATCTAGTTTGGCTGTCAGGCATGCGCCATATGGTACTTAGATCCCGGCATATGCGGGGGTAGGGGGGAGGGGGTAGCACCTGTCGCATTTGTAACATTACTTGTGACACTTTGTATACACTCTACCATTAAGTAGTTTCAACCTCGCTTATCCCTCTTGTATACATGATACATTAACATATTCACATACAACCCACCGAGTAATAATATATACGTCGCGCATAAGGGAGGTACAAGCAGGACTTTCGCTGGGTTCTCCTTTACCTTCCTTACCTTCTCCTTTATACTATCTAACAATATATTTTCTTTATCCTCGGACATCTTTCTCACTGCTCGGTAACATAGGTTACACCTGCCTTATCGCTGAGTCGCTTTAAAGTATCAAAGGTTATTAATACCACCCTCGGCACACACTCATCCACTCGCCGTATCAATATATATACGGACATAATATGACTTGACAGGCTTACCGGACATATTCTGACCTTGACAAGATTATCACTTGACAAGCAAAGCGTATGCCCCCTAAGTATTTCCCCTTGATTACCCTGCTTCTAACTCCCTTAATGAAGACGTATCAAAATGTATACGTCACTTAGCTGTTTGATCCACTGTCTGACACTTTGTCCCACAATGCTCCACTTTGTCTATACAATCTATCTACCAATATATTCTAGTCGTACGTTAGGAACCTCTATACGTTTGAACCTTCTTAACATATTCATGGCGTGCTTCTCACATGATGGAAGACATAGGTGCTTCTCTGTGAAGTTTATTGTTCCATCCTCGACACTTGCATGTACACGGACAACGGTATGTGTAGGCTTACGCTGGCACTGTCCAGCAGTACACTTGCGATAGCTCCGCATCTTCCTAGGTTTTCGAGCTTTCTTTTTCTTAGCCTCGCGTGCTACCTGCTTGGCAAACGCTTCTGCTTCCTTAGATGATAGTGTATCATCAATCTCTTTTATTTCTTCGTCCTCAAACATTTGTCTTCTCTCCATATCCAAACAATAGATCTGTTTTGTTCTCGCTCAATGCAACCTTAATAATATTCGGACAAGTCACCTCATGACTTCCCGGTACGATGGCGACGAGAAACCAGCTTGAAGGTAGACCTTTAGCGATCTCTGTGAACGCTGGTCCTGTGTCATGTGGTGCCGATACAATCTTTCCCACGACTTGCATACCTTCAGGGCTATGCTCCAATGCTACTGCGGTCCAACTCTTACTAGACATTACCATTTACTCCATACAAACAAAACACTAACTGTTAGGACAACGCCCACTGAACCCATCCAATGATAAGACAGGAACACTGCCGACAATGCTGCGATGCTCTTGAACAATCTTTCTTTCTCAATCCCTGTCATTGTCTTCTTCCTCTTTCTTCTTCTTTCTCATATCAAAATCAAACATTCGTACATTATCTTTTGGACCCTCGCCATTGTAGTACCAGTCGTATACCTCGGCTAAGAACCCATGCGCCTTGAAGAAAACGTACCTTGAAAGCCCTTTGTTCTGCTTCACAGTCTCCATCATTTCCACAACTTCCTCCCATAGACCCTCATGATAGTACTCTCTGATAGCATCTATCATCATATCACCCAACATGTTGTCGGTAGGCTCAATATCCCATGGCTCAGACATCTTGACGATCCTTGATAGCAAAGGATCTACCTCCACAATGCAGGCATGTGCCTTGCTGTGGAAGTAGGACGCTCGTGCGCTTACACTTGAGACAAACGTAGATCTTATCCGGTGTTGGCTTCTTCTTTGTTGGAGTCCACCAGACAGGAGGGACAGGTTTAATAATCATTTAGAACCTCGATGCTTCTTAATATGACGCTCCTCGACCAGTATCGGTCTAAGTCCACCGATAGGGAGAATCTTATACATGCGGTTACCCTTGCATGCGCTTGTGATGTCCTCAGTATTGGAGATCACCAGACCGCCGCGTCTGATTGTACGACGATGAGGGCAACCAGCAGCCGGTAACACAGTCGCGCCAACCTCAAACTTTGCTGCAGTCTCGTAACCCGCGAGCACCTTCGACGCATACTTATTGCTAGTAATGGACTTGTATTGCTTCATCGTTGGAACGAACTCAGGATCGTTAATGACACGATCAGCAAGATCACGGAAATAACCTGTGGTCATGTAGTACTTCGCACAACGCAAAGCGATCAGGCGCTTGCCAGCACTGTAGGACGATGCAAAGCTGCGGGCAGCAGATAGCGCCTCGTCAGTGTGGCGAGACTCGATCTTAGTCAAGATCTGAAGCTGTTTAGGAGACAGAGCGCGACCGTTGGCGTTCTGACCTTGCAAGCTCTCAACGAACCCACGATCCCATGAGCTAGCATCGGTGCGCTCGATCATTGTCGCGCATCGTGCCTCAATGGTTGCATCGCCGGTGATACCGCCCGCGTCAAGCTGAGCGATACGCTCCTTGACGAGAAAGAAATGGTGTTTGCGCCCACTCGTCATCGCCTTGCCGCGACTATAGTGCGCGTGCAGGCTTTCGATGAACGTGCGATCACGTCCAACCAGACGCTTATTCGCGAGTAGCTGGGCGAACTCGATTTTCCAGTTTGTGCGCTTTGCCATGTGAGTTTTCTCCTTGCCTCTATCGGCTCTAACTCTCTACAAGAGTTAGACGTATTGGGAGCCTGTTTTATTCAATGAAAAGTGGAAAAAATAGAAAAAATGTGAGGGTCCAGAGGTCAGGCGACCAATTGGATATTGAGAGAGAGTCGGTTCAAGCCCGACCTCTGACCCTCGGGAAGTGTTGGGAGCGATTGTAGCCCCCTTAGAGGCTATCGCTCGGAGTGGTTTGTGCTCCACAGGTCATGCTCTTGAGTCGGCGACCGGGTGTTCCCGATGTTTCGCCCAAGTGCCTCGACCAGACGATCTAGACCGCCTGCATTGGACAGGCTTGTGTGAACCTCAACCACGAATGACGGCTCTTGGTGTGTCACGATTGCATCCCACACACTGATCGCGGTGTCGGTCTGACCCACATCGATCAGCCCAGTGATTACATCCGAATAGCTTCGCGCTTTAATAGTCATGATGACTGTTCTCCTTTAAAAAGTTTAATGATTCCAACAACTTGCACGGAGGCAGAGACTAGCTCTGCGCTCCAGCAAGAACCTCTACGATGTAAGAGGTAACGAGAGTGCCGTCAGTCGCAGTGGACTGGTGAAGCTTGACGCAGTTTTGTACATCGTTGCCTTCGGCACCGGCGACGGTCCACAGCTTCATAGCTACCTCGGAAGGCAGCGACACAAAGTAATCTGCAAGATTCTGGATCTGTGCAGCCTCAAGCTCTTCCTTGAAGATCTCAAGGGCTTCCATCTTCTCAACGAGAGCGGAGTGATCGTTGATACCCCAGTCAGAGGTACGGTCGATCTGACCGTCATCGATGATGTTCTCAACGGTCACCTGACGCTCGTACGTCTTGATGAAGTCTTGAAAGGCTACTGCGCCCTCAAAGCCAACGAACGCCGTCGAAAGGTTAAAGATGTCAGCAGCGTGATCCTTGGTGTCCTCACCAAGCATGCCAGCAGCAACCAAACACTCGTTGAGACGATCCCAAGACCGACGAGAAGGGTAAACCTTGTTAGGCTCAAACTCGCCTGCATGCTCAAGGTGGTTACGGTTAGTGTTAATGAAGTCCCAAACAAGACCATCAACGTTGTCCTTAGCCCATGCGAGCCAGTCTTCGATGGTAGGCTCAACGTCGAACACGGTCCAACGGTCAAGCTCTGCCGGGTCCATTTCGCCGACTTGGTATTGAGCGCCATGCTCGCCACCGTTGACAGCAGCGAAGATCAGAGTCTCCGGGTGCAAGGTCCAGCCTGCAATCTTGCGGCTATCGGTAAGCTCAAAGATGCCCTGACGGACTTCCATTGTCGCACGATCAACCTCATCCAAGAACAGGACAACCGGCTCAGTACAGGCTTGGATAAGCCAGCTAAACGGACGGAACTGGGAAGCTCCTACGCCATTCACTTCAATAAGCTCTGGAGTAGGCATGCCGAGAAGATCACCCTCGGTCATTTGAGAAGCACGACGCTCCACAACTGGAAGCCCAGCCGCACCAGCGAACTGGTAAACCACTTGTGATTTACCGATACCGTGGCGACCACGGATCAGGACGGGCTTAAGAACCCGTGCAATGTGGGGAACGACGCTCTGAAAAGTCTTGAAGTCTACAGCCATTTTATTTCTCTCTCTTTTTGGGTGGGCATCCCTGCCCGGTTGAATCTCTCTAACTAACTACATTAGTTAGACGTATTTGGGGGGTGTTTTATTCAATCTTTTTTGATCTTTTTTGAAGAAAGTTCAGAAAAGGTGAAGGAATCCCAGTCAAAAATCATGTCAATCGCACTGACGGTTGCCGCGCCCTCGGGTGTCAACGCCCACTGGTTCGTCCAGCGAACGCGCTCGCCGGTGTCGGGGTTCATCACGGACAGGCGACGACACAGCCCGGACAGCACAAGCATATCAAGGGCTTCTCGGTCAGGGTTCTCAATGTCGCCCTCGCCTCGCATTGCAAGCTGTGACAGGGTGTCAAACTCGCCAGCAGTCAGGCGAAGGTTGCGAAGGTCGGAAATGGTGGGTGTCATGGGTTGCTCCTTTGACTTACTCTACGATTATACACTATCTGAAGAAAAAATGTGGACATATTCTGTCCGGTTGGTGGCGACTCGCCGAAAACCTACCATGTAACTGGATCATTTGCACATAGGACTTCTGAAACTAGTGCAGTTGTGGTGCCTTTCATCATTCGCTTGTTGCGCGTTTGTCGTTCATTGTCGGAGTCCAGTGCTTTAGACAGCTTCTCGGTGAGTTCGACGGCTGCAGCCTGACGCTCAATCCACGCGGACGTGCCTTGTGCGCCTTCAAGCCTCCGATCTCGATCCAGTTCACGATCCTCATCTTGGAAGTTTTGTGTGTGTTTCAGTGCGACTAGTAGCGCCTGAATCTCTGTTTCTGAAAGTTTAATGTTCATGTTCTCACTTCTCGTCTATTGCGATGATTCGCTCGTTGGTTTGAAAGTACGGACGGCGAGCGTAATAGCTAGTCGTCATCCACATGCGCTGAGCATTGCAGTTCTTAGGCTTTGGAGCCATGAGGTCTGTAAGGACGATCATGCCATCGAAACCGTTCTTGTTGCAGTGGTCGGTTGGTGGATCAAAGTCGGTACCTCCACACATCACACGCTCCCACTTACGACGCTCGCCCTTCTTCCAGACGAAGACCTTATCTTCTGCAACGTCTGTATCGAAAGGAACCACGGTAAACTCAGCAAGTTGAGCGAGCTTGTCTAGCTCAGAGTAGAACGCTGCAAGCATGCCATCATCCACAGAGCCGGACTGATCGATGTAGATGCCGATGCGAGCCATGCGGTTGACCTTCTTGCCAGAGTGAATGTAACGATAGCGACGGTTCAGGCGCTTGACGGTCGATGAACGATCAGCACGCTGGCTAGTCTTGATGAAGTATCGAAGAACTTTCTTCCAGTCGACTTGTGGCACAAGGCGCGTCATGATGTCCTTGCGTGTCGAGCTAGAGACTGAACCCCAGTTGTTTGCGCGGCTGGCTTCTTCTGCAGCCTTTTTCATAGCTTCTTTCAGACGCTCTTTCGCGATCTCATTCATGGTATTGTCAGCTTGACCCTCGCCCCAACCGGAGTGATCGTCAAAGCTGTCGGTTGGGCGACCGGAACCGCTTCCATCGCCGTCACCGTCACCGGGTTCGCCGGTACCTTCGCCGTCGCCTTCTTCTGGATCGCCGTCTTCCTGCTCTTTCTTGAGCTTGTTGTAGTACCACTCGCCGGACTTGCCGAGAGGCAGATCAGCAAATGGACCCTGACCGGGCATGCAGCACATCTCCGGCAACTCGTTGACCAAGTGACTGTTAATGGCAAGGTCCGTAGCAATATTCCACAGCTTGCTCATTCCACCTTCAGGAAGGCGACCAGTCACATGCTCAAAGACAAGGTGGTAAAACTCATGCTTGAGAACACCCAGCTTTTGAACATCGGTCAGACCTTCAAAAAACTCAGGATTATAAAGCATGACGAAGTGACCAGTATCCTTGTCAACCTTGACGCCAGCAGTAGGGATCGCAGTCGAAGCGCGCTTGTCGATACGACGCGAAAGGGCGGCAAAGAACGGCTCATCCATGAGAAGGCGGGCAGTGTGCTTGTTAAGGTCAAAGGTGGTCATAGTTGTCTCTCTCTCTTTGGTACATCTATTAGACGTACCAGCAGGGTGTTTTATTCAAAGAAAATCGATCTTTTTTGATCTTTTCTTTAATAACTAGTCCTGATGCCCTTGATCATGCCAGAAGTGGAACACTCGCTGCTCGCCCTTCTCAAAGACGTTGTTGTGAAGACCTTCGGGCGGCTTCTTCCAGTCAATGTCTTCGTAGATCCACTCTTCATCGATCTGCGCAGCCATCTGCTCAGTCGTCAGCTTGCCAGCGACTGTCAGGCTGGAAGCATAGCGCGACTCGGCGTTAGCCTGACGGTTTTCAGGGCTTTGAACACTCACGGTATGTTTGCGACCGGCGCCACTAAGGGGGCGCAACGTCACCTGATAGTAGCGCTGGCGACCATGCACCGATTGAAGGTTGATTGCCTCAACCATCATCAATCCTGCAGATTCATAGCCGTACTCGCTGTATTGAACCATAGCGCCGATGCCGATGCCGTCCTCAAGCGCCCATGCGCGAACCTCTTGGCGAGCCTCACGGGTCATGACGGCGTAACGTGCGAGGTCTTTGCTGAGAACCGGACAGGTACGGCGGTTGTGACCGTAATCCTTGCAATAGGAGCACTGTCGCCCCATGCCTTCATTCCGACGCTTCTTCTTCTCACCAGTCTCAGGGTTCACACCCGTCATTCTGGCAACCGCCTCGGCATAGTATTCAACATGGTTGCCGCCATCCGCTTTGGCGTTTTCAAGCCTCTTTTCCATACGCTCAAGCTTCACAGGACAAGTCCGTGAGTTGTGTCCGCGCTCGTAGCAGTAGCCGCATCTGATTGTTCCGTTGTAGTTTCCCATAATATTACTCTCTCTCTTTGTGGTACATGTATTAGACGTGTGAGGGGCAGGTTTTATTCAAAGAAAAGTGATCTTTTTTGATCTTTTTTTCTCTCAACCTTGGTCCTTTCCCCCACTGACTCTTCGATTATACCATAGGTTAATAATATTACCGGACAGAAAATGTCCGACCTGCAAGCTCGCCCGAAAAGGCAGGTTCAACCTCGATTTCATCGAGGGGCAACCAACCAGTCCAGTGTTCACGTCCACCCTTGCCGTTGCTGGAGTGGCGCGTTTGCGATACCAGCAGAAGCGCTGCGCGACCGTCCATGCACCACACGCTGTTCTTCGCCATCTTGACACAGAACAAAGGTCCATGCTCACGGATGCGATTCTTTGTGCGACTGCACGCTTTCTGGTTCCACTTTAGTTTAATAAAATCAGCCATTTTCATTCTTACCCTCAAGTCTATCGAGAACACTGTTCCAATGCTTCCATGGAAACACAGCCAAACCTATGAAAACCATAACTGGTAAAATCCACAATCCATTATCCAACAATACAATCTGCCATTCACTCAACATTATTCACTCTCCTCTACATAAATCAAGTTTGTCTGAATCGTTCTAGGTTTCGACTCACCGTACCACAACACTTTCGCGCATAGGTAATACTCTTCTTCTACCACGCCGCCGACTTTCCATCGGTCGCGTTGGTCAACGCTCCAGACCATCCCCAAGAACACACCACGCGAGCTATGCATTGATGGGTGTGCGTTCCTGTTTCTTACTATGTCACCTACTTGCATTGATCACCTCTAAATCTTCCTCCAGCACGAAACCCAGTCGCCCACTTGGACTCCAAAGGACGCGCCACCAATGCTCAACCGCACCGTTGCGGTCTGTGAGCGCGTATCTCTCGGTACCGACAATGACGCCTAGCACACGGGTAACACCCGGCAAGCGCCTAAAGTTATTCCGTCTAACCAAATCACCGACTTGCATTGATCACCCTCAAATCAACAGGGCTAGCCCAAATCTGGCGGCTTCCGTCATTCGGCTGAACAACACAGACGCAGTTACAATCGTCGCTAGCGACTTTAATAACCAAGCCGTTCTTAGGCTTCCTATGTGCCATACGCACCCTTACCAAATCACCGACTTTCATGATGTCACCACCACGGCGATGATTCCGGCGCAGCCGACACTGATACAGATTGCAAGAATAATAACGATTTCCATGTGTGAACCTCTCTCTTTGTTGCTCATGTATTAGACGTATGAGCGCATGGTTTTATTCAAAGAAAGTTTAAAAAAGATCAACTTTTTTTACGGCTCACCACCTTTAGGTGCCTGTAATGCACGTATTTCACCTCGCCATCGAACAGGACTCCGACTAGCGCGGTTGCAGTTCGGTGCATTTCCACGATTAACCTAGGCATATGCCAATGACCGGGAGCGGAGACTACCAGATCGCCAACGTCCATACCTCGCCAAGTTGCATCGCTCATCGCAACGCCATTGTGACGAGAAGCGACACGGTAAAGACCGTGATCGACATTCCAAGGGTTATTAATATTGGTTTCACTTGCTATCTCCTTTATCGATCAACTCGATATATTCATCTTCAAGTGCTTCGATCTCTTTCATGATCTTTGCATACTCTCTCAGATTGCCGTCCCTCTGTAGCTGGACAGCTTGTTTATACTTTTGATCTCTGAGCTTACGAATCTTTGAAGCCGGATCTGACCTGAAAAGGTTTATAATGTACTCAAGCATCATTGATCACCACCAAGTACATGCTTTTCTGCGTAAGTGCTTCGCTTGTACCATTCCATAAAACCTTAACGTCTGCATTGCCTGTGTACTTGCCAACCTCGATCACAAGACCGACCGGATGTTCTTTGCCAAAGTAATGCTGCACCAGATCACCGACTTTCATTGACGACCTCCAGCTTGTCTGCCCTGAATGGTACAGGCTGATCGAGCAAGTGAAACCAGCCATGCGGATCGATGTCGCCGGGGTTCAACACGACCTCTACGATAAGTGTCACCACGCCATCATACTTGATCCTAATCAAATCACCGACTTGCATTGATCACCTTCATCTTAAACGGATCAGCGGTTGCGATCTTCTCGCCACAAGTAAGCCTGATAGCCCACATGCCCCACGGAGTAGCGGGAACCTTTATGATTATCCCAACCTTACCGACCCAACAATCGGTAGCGTTTGTCATCCTTACCAAATCACCGACTTTCATTCTTGATCCCCTCGATGTGGCGACATTTGCGACGAAAGCCATAGCCAGCACAAGTGCATGAGTACAAGCCATTAGACAGCTTGACAGTATATGTGCTGCCTTTGCTGCCCTTGACCTGCCATGTCTTCTCGCCCGCTGCAGCTTGGCGCTCACGCGGCTTGTAGACCATGTATTCAGACAACTCATCGAGTGTCGTTGATACAGGCACCTCAATCCACACGTTCCCGGCGATCCCATAACGGATTCCGGTGTGACTAGTGAACAGAGCCGGTGGCATACTGACTTCTACTGGATTCAAGATACCAACTCCAAGTCACGAACAGAAATGTGATTGCTGTTCTGTGTATCTTTTCTGACGCCGATCCACTGCACGCTGCAGCTATCGTTTGTCTCTTTAGTAACCATGCCAGTCAAGCCAGCAAAGCCATAACGCCTAGCACGCTTGGTCTGCTTGCCGCGAACCAGTTGCCCAGTGCTGTACTTGCAAGGCGGTGCCTTCAGCGAGTGAAGCAGTTGCGTCAGGTTGTCGCGGAACGAACCAGCAAAGTAGTCGCTCATCGAATCAGAGTGATCATCATAACGGCGCATGTGCCAGTTACATGCTTCAGCTTCCATAACATCATCGCCACGATGACCATTGACAAGAAACGAACCGACGTAACCGTCATAGGTGAACCAAAATCTGCCTCCGTCATGCTCGACCTCGGTGCCAAGGTATTTCTCGATCTTCTTGATTGCTTTTCCGACTTTCATATATGTCCTCTCTCTTAGTTGGTGACATTTATTAGACGTGTGAGCGCGAGTTTTATTCAAAGAAAATCGATCTTTTTTTAAAAAACTTTGCGAATATGTGTGAAGCCGTTGGGCAAGCCATCCACTACGATGAGCGCGCCTCGGTTGTAGTCTGACTCCTCGTAGGTTTCTAGCTTAAACCGAGTTAGAACCTGCGTTACCAAGTCTTTCATTCGTTGAGAGTTGCCAGTGATGATCCTAAACGGAGCCTCGTTTTTGTGAGTGAAATCAATCACTTGTGTCTCCACGTCCAAGTGTTTCACGCCATGTAAATCAAGTGTCTTCATTTTTTAGTGCCTCCAAGTTTTTTGCACGTACTTTAATAATCTTTGCTGTCCCATCGTCGATACAGATTTCGTAATCGTAGAAGGGTTCGTCATTCAAGACAGCCAACACGACTGCCCGGTATTTCTCCTCACGGAGATATTTAGTGTCAGGGAACTGGCAATACAGAACCCAGTCATCAACTTTGTAGCCCATTACGGGCTGGACTTTGCGCGAGATAGCACACTGACATCAGATTTCCGGCATGCTGTGACCGTGGGACCACCACGCTCACCAAACCAAACAACTCTAATGCCGGGATACGCATACTCATCAGTATCGCAGATCTCGACAACTACGCCCATCACTTGCGGTTCGGTCTTCCACCATAGGACAAGATCGCCCACTATAATATCTCCAATCACTCACCGACCACCTCTACTTGCCAAACAGGTAGACCGCGCTTAGAGGTACCGAAAAGCACTTCCACGAAAGGCTCATAAGGGCAGAGGTCAAAGTTTACTTTCTTGCCTCTTTCGTCAACGTTCCAAAGTTTATGCTCATATGTCCTCACAACAACGCCTAAATCGCCTTTGTGACCAACCAACCTAACTAAATCACCCACTTTCACTAAGAACCTCCAAAGCATCCATTGAAAAATCTGATATTGGGGTATACCGTCCAGCGTATTTAACTGGCTTTACCCATCGAATCCGAGCATGAGCGCGCCCATCGCTGCCCTTGGCTGTATAGTGAAGGATCAGCCCGTGTGCGCCAATAAAATCCTCGTACACATAGCCTGTGGCTGCTCCCACATATTTAACTAGTGTGCCGATCATGATTGTCTCACCATCAACACAGGAAACCCGGCGGGCAACTCGCCCGAAACCATACCGCCATGCTTAGCGATCACGTTAATAACTGTCATGCGCGGAACCCAACCGTATACTGTGCCGGTAAGATCATCAGGGTCTTCGGCATGCTTAGACAGCAATGACTCCTCTTGATTAGGAAACCCTACTTCAACCTCATCATAGAAGTCAGCGCCGGCGTGCCTAGGCGTACAATACGCTGTACTATCCGCTTGCACGCTCATAGAAAACCCATCAACGCAAACAACTGGTTTATTTTTCTTCATTATTTTCTCCTGCTTTTACTAAAAACATTTCGTGGAAGTTTAATGTTCTTCCGTTTGTCATCCACAACTTATAGATTGCTGTGAACTTTTTATTAGGGTTCTTGCCTGCACCAGTTGCAGTATGAACTTCTTCAATAATCAAACCCATGCGACTATCGGGCATTGCCGAATCGTCTGTGCCTTCTTTGATCTTTACCAGATCGCCAACCTTAAACTTTCCCATCTTCCTTTGCCTTTATGACTCTACAATCTGCCACATTGAGAAGCCTGATTGCGTTGAAGTTCGTCAGTGGTCTGACTTTGACTATGCTGCCCCAACCGACCTCTACCACTATTCCGTGCTCTGGAGCGGTGCCATGTCTCGATGGTGAAGCGGGGGTATTGAATGCGGCATCGGTCAGAAACACATCATAACACACCATGTCTCCGACATTAATATCTCTTGATGTCGACAGGCTATTAATGTTTGGTTTAGTTTTCTTCATCCTGACAACAACTCTACATTATGTGAGTGTACGTTGGGGTAAGTCTGCCCGTCCTTGAGAACCTTGAGGATCTGATAATACCTACGGCAACCCGGTGGCACGTCACCACCAACAGAGTTGGGGGATATGTGATGCCACGATGATGCGCGCACTACAACAGCCGCCCCAGTCGGACACGGAATAAAATCAATCTCATTGAGGCGAATCACTCTTATGAGATCTCCGGTCTTGTATGCTCTCTCGATGATAGCTCCTAGCGGCATTCTTCTCACTAAGCCTCCGCAGTCACACAACCGGGAACGCTCACGATTGCAGTAAGAACATTTTCAATAGCGAATCGCTCAGCCATGCCTTCAGGTGAATCAGGATCGCCAATGGTATCTAGTTTCTCAGCCATCGTTGCCCACACAGTGTGTTGCGTTACGTTCTCGCCAAACTCGGCTGCTCTGAGTGTCACCAGCTCAAATGGTGTTAGGTTTATTTCAAAAGTCATAGTCTTTCCTTTTTAGCTAGCGTATTTAATACTGTATGCGGTTGTGGCATCCATGCCATTAGAGTTGTCGCAGACGTATCCACGGATCGCGGAGTTGCCTTTGGTATAGGGAGCCTTCCAAGTTGCAGCCTTGAAGATTGCTCCGTCCGACTTACGAACAAAACCATACACAGAGCAGTTGATCCCCAAATCTTCCCCTTCTTCTCGTACGACCTTCCAATAGACTCGACCGGGATGTACCGTGATCTTGGGTGCCTTAAGGTTTTTATAGTTGCTGACGAAGTGATCGTTGATCTTGTCCTGAACCTTCTCAACGAAAGTCTCAAATGCGTATTCGATTTCTTCAGGGGTTCGTTTTACCAGTTGCATAGCTCTTTCCTTTTGTTGTCTATAGATTAGACGTATGGGCATCGGATTTTATTCAAAGTTTTTTTATTATTTTTAATAATCATCGCGCTTGGTTGCAAGGATGATGGCACCGATGTAACCGGGTGGCACCTTGAGGATGAGTGTTCTCCATCCTTTCCATTTTGCACCAACATATAATAGATCTTTTAAGTGAGGCTCTAGCTGCTTGCTTGGTTCTTCAACTTCAACAACTAGCTCCAAGATATGTCCACCATCGTCAGAAGTAGTTCTGACGTGATATACCCCATTATATATCGAACCGATAAGCTCTGTCAAGCTCTCGATTGCTTCTTCTTTAGATGCCTTCTCTCCTAAATTAAACTTACCCATTCCAATCTCTCCTTTAGTTAGGTTGTACCTGTAATAATTAGAATGGAACTAGAATCCTGTCCAGCCTTTCTGTCCTAGGAAAAGCATGCCAAACCGCCGGTGACCAGACTGCAGCTTCGGGGCATTTGTCGATTGTCATTTCAACATGGGTAATGATCTCATGCATTGCAGCCGCATTCAGCATATAAGCATTGTTAATAAGATAGTCTAGATCGTAGTTGGCAACAACAAGCGTGCCCTTGCTGTTCAAAGCTATTGGGACATCATTCGATGTAAGCCATGTATCCTCATAGGTTTCTGCAGCAAAGCGCGTGTTGTACCGACGAGATCTTATACGCTCGCCGCTTGGATTCATTTCGGCTGCGATAGACCAATAATAGATCGCCGACTCAATGACGGTATAGTCAGTTTGGTAAGTGTTGTAGGATGCATCTTCCCAGTCTACGTCTGAAACAAACGGCACCTTTATTAGCTGCTTCATCTTTGTCGTTCCTGTACTTCACTCATGACCTTAAAGAAGCGACCTTCGTACCATTCATGCCCCAAGTGTACGCCCTCTGCTGGGACTGTGCCTTCAATAAGCAAATCATCATCGGACATACCTGCCTGTGCTGTCAGCACCCACTCTGTTTCATAGATTGGAGGCGATATAGCCTTCGGCTTAAACTTTCCTTTTCGCATCCACTTGATTCGGATGCAGTTCTTATAGCGCTTGTTGGTAGATTCCCATGGTGAACGGTGTCGCCACATAGAGTCGCGCACATCAACTACCAGACCGATGGTTTCATGTCCTCGACCACCGACATTGTACCAAACAATGTCACCTATTCGCGGAGTTTTTTCCATTTGTACCCTCTACGCTCGACAAAACCTCAAAGTTGTACTTAGAAATGTCTAGCATATGATATTCGTGTGAACGTGGTATGTAAACCACTATTTTTGGCGAACCGTCATTAGCGGCTTCGACAACAAGTCCGTAACAATAGATAGGCTCGTATGGATATACATTGCCTGTATCGTCAGCGGTAAAGACAGCGTAGCTTATCACCCATCTTACGAAGTCACCAGTTGTAACCTTCGGTATGTCATAGTAATCCACATATTAAGTAGACTGCTTCGACACCTTCTTGACCTTCTCCATGATTTCGTCTGTCATCTTTGTTGCTTGTGCTTGGGTTAATACCGGCAAGCTATGCCTTAATATGTATGAGATATACCAGTGTTGCATGTGTTTTCCTTTGTTGGTTGTCTGTTAGACGTATCAGGGTCTGTTTTTATTCATTCAGAAGAGGAAAAATTTTCCGCGAAGTTTTCTGAGGAGATTCATATTATTCTCGACTCTTTATCGAAATCACGAAACAACGTATCAATGCCCAATTCACCGGAGAACCATTTTGACGGTAATGCGAAATCATACGAAGGTGATACAACTTCCCAACCCGTAAAGGTTAATGATGGGTTGACTAGCGTTGGTGGAATTGTGAGCCACATACGTCGACCAACGTTTGATATTTGTTGGCACAAGACAGCGCGCTCACCTTCATTAATATAATTGATGCTTTCCCACTCATGACGTAAAACCATCCACAAAAGCCCATCGGTGGACTTGCGATGATCCTTGACTTTCAACATAGCTCCAATACCAATACCTAAACGCTTAACATTCGTATAATATTCTTTGCGCCATGATGTATTTCTTTCAACAGCTAGTTTCATATCGCTCTTTAGAGTATTGCACGTTCTTCGGTTGTGACCAAGCGTATGACAGTAAGTGCAGCTTCGCGGCATGCGTGCGCGCTCGGAGGCACTTTTTGAAATAGACTTCCGATTCTTTTTATACTCGACAATCAAAGGATGGTTGGGTCCATGCTTTTGCTCCACCCTTTTCATATCGGATGCTAGCTGCGGGCATGTTTGCCTATTATGTCCTTTCGTAAAGCAGTAACCACACACAACCGTCTTGGATTCGTTTTTGTTGCTTGTAGACATGTTCCTCGTTTAGCTAATGTACACTAAGTAGTTTCGAGTTGGTTCTTCATTCCGATTTTTGTCGGATGATAATATGACTTTCGCTGTACCTCTCGTATATGTCATCCACAAACCAAGTTATGTGCCTATTCTCTTTCCATGGATATTTCACTTCATATGTGCAGGGCTTGTCTCCGTACTTCTCTTTAAGCACCTCAAGGTCACCCGGCATCAAAATATGTGACAAGTCTTCGGGATACGTTTCTGTTATGATAATCTCTTGACCTTTAGTACTCTTTGGGGTCTTGCCCATTACACACCGCCGGGAGGAGAAGACTTGCCACGCTTCATCTTAGGTTTCGTGTGACCTTTGCCGCCACCAGTCTCTTTGTTGTCGCCTTTGCCAATCAAGTCTTTCTTATGTCCTGCGTGCTGCCTTCTCATTCTCGTTTGAAACTCTCCATGATCTAGATCCGGCTCCTTGTTTTCTTCCATGCCTTCCGCATAGCTAACAAGGCGCGTCACGATTGTCGCGTTGGGGTATTCTTTCTTTAGCTCATCTACCGCTGCGATATTCTTAGGGGAGTCGTCGAAGAACAAAATATCAAGCATGCCAAGGTTATTAATCTGGTCCTCGATCCATGCCTTCTTTGCATACGGGTCGCTGGTTCCCAGTGTAATCATCTCAAACATGCTGGCATCAATGCCCAACACATTGTCAATGAAGCTCATGATGTCGTTGGCTGCAGCATCGGCGCGGGCGGTAAGGATTGCGATCTTCCTGCCTGCACCATCACGGCGCTCAGCATCTACAACCTTCTGCATGATTCGTGCAACCTGCTGAACTTGTCTAGGGTTAATAAGCTGGTCGAACTCGCTAAAGTCGAACACCTCATCCTTGTCATTAATGTACTCGCCGGTCGCAGGGTTGAGATCTGGGATAGGCTCATACACTGCGTACTCGGCTGGCGTCATTCTAAACACACTGCCGTCTGCTCGGGTCACAATAACGTCTGCGTCGGTCACAGCCAACGTATCGTCAAAGTCAAACACTCGTAGCTTAGACTCATTAAGGAAATGACTCCATGTATCGAGATGCTTCTTCATATTTACTCCGCTTCTTTAATAATCTTTCTTATATTAGCACGGATTTTTGATTCTGTCAACTGTTTCTTTAAGTATGCGATGCGCTCGGACATAGCGTTAGTACCTAATGGGGCTGCGTCACCCATGCCTAACTGGTTTCTAATCTCTTGGCGCCATGATGCGACCTCTTCTTCGGAAGGCGGCTTGCCGCCGTGCGCCATCTTCCAACGATTCCTAGCTATCTTCAACTCATATTCAACACGCTTCTCGTTTCTTTCTTCTTCTGTTCCGAAATGCTTTAATGTTATCTCTGGGTTGGCGTGTGCCTTGAAGTTTAAGTTGTCAATGATTGCGGAGGCTACTCCAGCCTCATGCATATGACCTCTTAGTGCGCCCTCCCAGCCAGCGGGTAGGTGCTTCTTGTCATCCCACTCAATATGCCTACCGGCTGACATGGGGCGCAAATATCTTTCAGTTACAATCTCTTTTTCAAAGTCGTTCATCTTGCTCCAAGTGTCGCCGCTTGACCACCACTCTACGATAGCTCTGCTGTGCTTCGATAGGCTGTCATCGTGACCAAAGGTTTCAAGCACTTCTTTGGACATGCCAAGCTGCTTATCGCCGCTAAGGTATTCTTCTTTAATCTCTGCTGCAATCTCAAGGTTAGGTTCGATAACAAAGCTTTGTGTTATGTCCTTCGCTGCCTCAAGTAGCATGTCCATATGGTTGTCGATAAACTCAATAAAGTGGAACGCTCCCTCTAATTCTTCTAAGTTGTCCTTGCTTTTGACTACAACCCTAAATTTTAGGAAGATAGGGCGAGTGTCGGATTCGCGGTGTTCAGCATCGCCAAACTTCAAGCCAATCTGTGTGTCCTTGGCAAAGTTAATACCTTCATAGGTTGGCTTCGCGTACTTCTCTCCGAACGGAAGATCAATCTGCTTCGATGCGTAGTTGTTTGCCGCCATCTCCAACTTTAATAACTTCTCTCTAAAGAAACGATTGAATGATGAGTTGGTGCCGGGACCGACCCAGACCACATTACGCTCTCTCCTGCCTGCTACAGCCTTAGCCACGATGTCTGGGACACCACCGCTTTGGTGAAACACATTGCGTCCCTGTGCGCCATAGCCAGCACCCCAACGGGAATGCTTGGTTAGCCAATAAAACTTTTTAACGGGTAGCGTTATGTCTAATGGCACGTCTGGGTTCGCGTTGTGGTCGCCTACGCCAAGGTTGAACCAGATTTCGCCTGACGGATCGTCATCGTCGTCATCTCCAATAATATTAAAGTTCTTGAGTTTTGCTCCCAACTCATCGATCTCGCTGGCGGTGTTGTCCCAAGCGCTAGAATTTGCGTATCCTTCTTCGACTAGCTTTCTTCTGATTATCTCATAATACCGGTCGTACTTGCCATCCAACTCTCGCATGTGATCTAGGAAATAGTCAGCGTCGTCTGGGGCGTTACAGTCCTCGCAGTTAAATCGCCATGTGATCTCTAGACCTTCTTCTGTGTGGTCCCACTGGATCTCTTCTGGATATGCATCAGGCAGATCCAATAGGTTTTCAAAGTCGCGGCGACCTGCGGCTTGCCAATTGTCTTCGGGAATGTCATATGTCGGATGAACATCGTTGCCTTTGCCATCGTCGCCCCAACCAAGCGGGATCACTATACGAAGTGATCCGTCTGCATAAACATGAGGCTCAGCCATGTCGTAGTCATCACTAACATGTGCGCCGAAAGTTGCGTGTTCCAACTCGTTGTTTGCCTGTTCGTTCAGGTCATCGACGGCGTTGTTGTACTCCTCAAACAAGGCTTCGTTTTGATCTTCTTCTTCACCTTCTGCATCGTGGTGAACGTCCATGCCGTATGAGTAAGGGTCTTCCGCGTCTGGGTTCATACCATTTTTAAAGAACAAGCTAAGGATCTCGCCGTCGCGGGTGTCACCGTAGCTACCGCCATGGCGCTCAAGGTAGTCCGACTGCGGTATGAAATACGTGGTTGCTTCGCCCTTGCCAGTCTCAGGATCAATGTCGCCTAGCTCTTGAGCGAATATCTCTTTCTGCTTATCCCACACAAACTCCCTGACTGCACCGACAAAGCCGGGAATGCCCCTGCCGTATGTTCTGCTCTCTGGTGCTGCAAAGGTTAGATCGTTGGGGGAATCGGTGTACTTCCGAAGCCTAACGCGAGCCTGTACGCCGATGCCGTCAATGTTTCTATCGCGATCCGTGAAGATCTCTTCGTCATCAAAGTCGCCAATGTCTTTCGGGTCTGGCGCTCGGGTGGCTTCTTCGCTGTGCTTCTTTAATGCGGTATCGTATTCTTCTTGTGACGTGATGCCTTCGTATGGCTTGAATCCTGGCCACCCAGCCGCTTTTGCATCTTCATAGTTTTTAATGTACTGCTTGAATAACTCAGGACCGATGTTAAGCTGTCTAGCTTGGGAAATCATCATAAGCTCTTGATGTCTCTCAGGCTTCGCAGCCATCTCAGCCTTATTCTTATATTCTTTCATCCACTTTGCGCCTACGTCGGGCCTAGCCCCCACCCACCGCAGCACTAACGCGCCCTCGGGCGTTTCGGTGTCATAGTCCTGACGGATGGCAGTGATTCTCTCACCCTTTGCCATATCACTAAACATTCTGTCCATCTTTGCAATCGGCTTTTCTCTTTCTTCGCTTGGCGTCAGAAGCTTATTAAGTTGCTGCTCTGTAACTGCGTACGCGATAGGTCCATGACCCTTCGCCTCTTGCTTGGCACAATGGAAATACTCGCTGCCCTCGCTGTGGCATGAGTGAATGTTACTAATGTCGCTCATGCGCAGTACATCGATTGGGTGGCGGGACAGGATGATGTGCATGTTCTCTGTCTTGTCGCCATCCCTGTCGCTAAGCCCTCGCTGGATCTTGCCGTGGTTATTATCTTTTGTGTAGCGTGTCTGGTTCTTAGTCCACCATGCACCTGAACCCTCTGGGATCTCGCCTTTCTTCTCAAGACCTCCGATGATTTTGTTGATACCCTGCTTCTGAACCTTAATAATCTTTTCGCCTGCTCTCGGTCCTTTCGGGATTACCTGCTCGACGATCTTCTCAAGGGTGAAATCTGCTACATCAATCTCTACTTCGTACTCGCCGCCGCCATCAGCAGCAAGGCGCTGACGCTTCTGCTTTACCTTCTTTGTGGAGAACGCTCTTTCGGGTACCTCTGAGACTTCCCATGCCTTCCATTCTTCTTTGGTTGGCTCCCACATCTCGTCTGTGTCTGGGTTGCGTCGTTGACCTGTTTCGGTTGTCTTCTCATAGTTGTAAATGCTGCGATATCGCTCACGGGAGCTATCAGAGATTGGTGGTTTCCAGCCTGCGTCTTTGATGCCGCGCAGGATTGCCTTGAGCGTGCGGGTATCCGCGCCGTCCAAGGGGATGACCACGCGCATGTTATCGCCAAAGATCTCGTTGAAGTCGTAATGACCATAATCCGCAGCGTCCGCAGACGCCATCCAGTCATAGATCTTATCAGCAACTTGCTTTGAGACTTCATTCATGATGTCTCGGCGCTCGCTAAGAGTTAGGGGTTTTGTGCTTTGGGTGAACTTTTGCCAGTTCTCTACAATAGTTTTATAATCCATGTGCTTACCTGCTATAATTAGTATGTATTTTGCTCTCCATCCTCAAACGTAATGATTGTTTTGTTTGCAGGATGTGGCTCTACATGGACTTTAAGGAAGTCGCCTAGGCTGTCGAAAATGGCGATACCACCTCTTGGCGGTGGATACAGCCAGTGAATGATGCAGTGACCAGACGCTAGCTCTACGCCCTCGATAACCACGCCTTCACCTGACACTCCTGTTTCGTCGCTCTGCCTACACACCGTAAACGTACGAATGCCACGGGGGGCTAGCTTCGGTGGAGGCTTGGGCTTAAGACTTTCATCTATCTCACCCATGTCATCAGTTGTGACCATTTCGATAACGTCATCGTCATAATCGGTATTCATTTATGCATCTCCTACGGGCGTTAGTGTTCTCATCATCTGCGCCTCTATCTCCTCGGTCAAAGTTTTCATTATCGCTTTTTCCGATTCTTTCATTTCATCCATATGCTGCCATAGCAATATGTTCTCGTCTTTGACCGCTTGCAATTTGGTCAAAAGCTTATCGTTTTGGTCTTTAAGTAGTTCTAGTTTATATCTCAGTTCATGATTTTCGCGGGTTAGAGAGGACTTTGATGTTCCCCTCGTAAACAGCTTCCTGAAAGCTGTCGATATCGATTGCCTTACGCTTCTTGCCATTGCTACTCCCCATTGAAAAAATTTCATAATAATGTACCATCTTCATTTCTTGTGATAATTCCCCGTCGTTTTTAAAGCCGACTGGGAACTTTGAAATCACTATGGCACGCTCCGTGCCGATTTCGATTAATGCGCCAATCATGCGATCTCCACGGGGTCGCCCCACCGCACAATACTAAGACCCTTGACGTTAGCCAAGTCTGCGACCAAATAGCGACGGACCCAATATCTGGGTGCTAAATCCGAATTCAGCTCAAACTTAATAATATATCGGTTAAACCAATATTCGTCCGTTGCTCTCGCACGGGTAGTGTGTCCCGCTCTAGCAGGGTCAGTAACCGTGGTAACTCTCTCGATGGCGCGAATGTCATCAATCGTCTGGTCTTTGTTGCCGCCCTTGACTTTGCTGATTCGGACATCAACTTCGACTTCATAAGTACGATGAATATAAGTCGGATCATCGGTGGCTGCCTCTTTCAAAAGACTAAACCATTTGTCTGTTGCTCTTTCTGTGCTCATGTTAATAAATAGTTTGCTTTATGGTTAAACGCTAAAAGCGGCGTTGCTTAGAAGAACAGCGGTATCTTGCCAAGATTCCACAGAGTGAGCTTTGCCATTTTTCATTCTCTCGACCTCAACAGCAAGAGCATAGTCGTTACCCGGTGCCTCTATTCTGTCTCCTACAAAGTTTATTGTAGCATCTTTTGGTAAGTCCTTAAAATAATTCCTCATTATCTGTGATTTGTCATGACCGATGGGAAAAATGTCGATGCTCACAGCCCCACCAATAACAAAGTCTAGCTCTTTGTGTCCCTTCCTGAGAGATTCCACTATCTTTGCTCGCTCCTCATGCTCTGCATCATATTTTGCGTATTCTTCGCGCTGCTTGTTGTCTGCTTTTCTGCCTACGATTGAAAAATTCATAGCGCCGGTGCGAACCTCATAATGAAGACCGGTTTTGGTTTTATAAGGCGACATAGATACAATCAAGTCTAGCTCATCTAAAAGAGTCTTCGATGGCTCAAACTCGTTCTCGTACTCTTTGAACCATGCGCGAGGTTCGTCCTTCTTACGCCGATAACACACGTTACCCATACAGGAAAAGACTGCTGACATGTTATCCATGACATCTGGACCAAGCTGTTCGCACAATCGCACAAAGCTCCCGCCGGAAACAAGATAAACCTCCTTATCAGAAGACCATTTGTAGAACTGCTTCTTAAACTTTGGTATAGCCTTTCGCTTCGGAGGAGTCAGAGTGCCATCGACATCAAACATATATATTTTTCTCATCTGTTATAGTCGTCCTGCAGTCGTACTACATCGTCAATTTCTGCGGTGCTTACTTCAATGAGTGTCACGTCTTCCTTGTCGGCACAGTAACGATGGATAAGTCCGGGTCGGATACGTTGACTCTCGCCCTCTTTCATTACTACCCTAATCCCTGTCTCCGTATCTGTGTATTCGTGATGTGGTCCCATCTCCAGCAGCAGGGAACCCTTAAGGACATAGATTGTCTCATCCTTCTCCCTGTGATATTGCAAGCTCAGTCTGTGCCCTGCCTTGATGTGCAGAATCTTTCCCAAATACCTATCAGTGATTGCCCACCGATCTTCATAGCCCCATGGCTTCTCTACTCTCATGCTACCTCCAAAAAAGCTGCACACCCATGATGCAGCATGACAAGGCGATGCAGATCATCGTCTTAGTTGTGAACATACTCTCGTTTAACAAGAGCCATGTAAGTACGGGGAAAACAAAGTATGACGCGGCGAAGCCCATGAAGCGTGCCGACCATGCCTCTCCTGTTTCCTCAAAAATATAGCGAGTAGCCATCCAAAAGCTCAGCCCAACAGGGACAGAATAGATACCAACTGCAAGCAAAGGCTTGTCTTTCCACCACTCCCACGCAAACTGGGAGTTTAGTTGGAACCATGCACAAACATGACCAAGAAAGAAAAAGCCAAGCCCATAAAGAAAATTGACATTAGGCATTGTTACTCCATTTTATATACTTGTGCAATGCACTGGTGACCATCGAATTCCAAAGCTTATTGTCGACTGGTATGTCAAAGTTGCGAGCCATGTCGCGACCAGCTTCCCAAGCCAGCACCTCTTCTCTGAGAGTGTCTACCGTAAAAGCTTTTCCTCTCTTTGACTCGGCGGCTGGGAACCTCTTTATATGCTCTTGTGTGTCCTCTCTTAAGAGAACATGACCGGCTTCATGTAGCAGCATGTATAGCTGCTTCTCCAGCTTCACGCGATTATTGACTACGATAAAGTCTCCATCAACCAACTGTCTGCCTGTGTGATACAGTGCCGTGTCTGCATCGCGCTCAAATACCACAGGGATGTCGTATTTCATATCCAAATAAATAACAACTCTGTTGATGTATTGTCTGATTTCATTTTTTGTCGTTGCAAGACTGGCAGTCATCTTCGTATCCTAGATGTTCTTTTAGATCCATGAAGCCGCCGATAACTTCCTCGTCTCCATTTATATCGCATTTGATAACTAGCGGTAAGCTTGGCCACTTATATCTTTTCCCCACAAGGATACGCATCTCATCGCTCTTATCAAGAAAAGTCAGAGCGTATTCATACCCAGACTTGTCTAATTGCTTGACTGCTTCAAGCGCGTACGGATCGTGTCCAGTCCCATAAACATGATAAAAGTGTACCATTCTACCCCTTTAACAGTTGCTTCTGTTGGATGCTGAGTTTGTCCTCGATGATCGTGATGCCGCCGACAACAACTATGTCTAAGCCGCCAGTACCTCTGCTCATCTGAATCTTTGTGAACTCTTGCCTATCGTCCAGCCCGTCTGGTAGCGAGCCTTCTGCCAACAGCTTTGTCGCTCTCATGTCTGGTCGTAAGCATACCACAAAATCTGGGTTTACAACGACTTCTCGCAGAGTCCAGCGATTATTAGTGGTGTTATTGTGGGTTGGCTGTTCAAACAGCTCTACTAGTTTAATTCCTTTCATATTTCACTCCCGTTCAATAAAGGATATACATGTCTTTTCTTTGCCATGAAGCGCTGCCCTCTTACAAAAAGCAGGTAACCATTTAGCCTCTCTTCTATAAATACTGCGGTTGTAGGCTCTTTAGTTTTAGTAAGATTGTAGCCTCCAGCCACATCTACAATCCACAGTCGCACATCTTGAGGAAGGTAGACAAGATCTCCCTTCTCAAAACCGCTATTACTCTGGTGTACTTCCATCGCCTTCTTCGTGAGTGTTGCCTTTCACGGCGTTGTTGTAGCCTGACAACAAGGACTGGATGTCCATCAGTCTTTGATCGATTCTGGACATCTCTTGCCTTACATTATCGACCTTTTCTATCATCTCTTCGCCCTTCAGTATATCTCTAACTGAAGTTTCGTCAAGGTTACCGACGTGATTCGCCATAAGCAACAATGACTTGCCGCTTTCTTTTAGAAATTCAGCCACCAAACATGGAATATTGTCTAGTTCCTCTGAATAAGTAATTT
>Ga0181406_1000106_pt1 | contig 29503 bp, 50 predicted proteins | sample 29SPOviralmetaG_FD_130135 | JGI IMG/M metagenome (GOLD analysis project Ga0181406, IMG submission 130135) | Marine viral communities from the oligotrophic San Pedro Time Series (SPOT) site, San Pedro Channel, CA, USA - 29 SPOT_SRF_2011-12-20 | ecosystem: Environmental > Aquatic > Marine > Strait... | reverse complement strand
TTATAAGTTTATTTATTACGATTCACTTGCCCATACACCATCACCACCAGTTAAATACCAGTCAGTAAGTGCTACAGCTTTTAGTGTACACCAATCGCCTTTATTTGCAGTTGCTTTTGTGTTTATCCAATCTTTATTATCTACACCGCCAGAAGATACTGAACCTACAGTACCGTGAATAGCATCTGTTGCAGCAGGTGAAATAGTAATAATGTTGTTACCGTCAGCACCTGTATTACGAAATGTAAATTCCATTCCAATATTTTCAGATGTAATAGCTGGTAAAGTCATTACTTTAGCGTCTGTTGCTATATTAAATTCAGTACCCGCTTTATTTACAGGAATATCTTGAGTAGTAGTCAAAGTTTCTTGCTTTGATCTTGCTCTCAACACATCATTTGAAGTTGTTATTGTTGTTGACATTTTTTATTTATTTTATATTTGATATTTTATTTAACACTCTATCTAAAGTTGTATTAGTTCTTTTTTGTTTATACAAGTTTAGGTTAGGTTTGTTTTCTTTTTCAGGGTTATGAGTAACCTTTTGTACTGGTTCGCTTACTTCGCTTAATTCTTCTTTTTCAGCATAAACAGTTTTAGTAGTTGTCTCTTCAGACTTGACAGAAGTTTCAGATACCGTATCTTCAGCCATTTCTTCTTCTTTTTTAGGTAAAAGTATAGCTTTAATTTCTTCAACCATTTCTTTTACTTCTTGAAGCTCTTCTTTAGTAGCATAACCCATTTCTTCTTTAGGTTCTTCTTCGGCTTCTACTTCTTCTTCTGGCGCTTCTTCAACTGCACCAATAGAAGCTATAATACCTTCTTCTTCAACAATTAAAGTTTCTCCGTCTATAAGTTTGTACTCACCTTCTGGTAGTGCTACTTTCTCATCTTCGGTAACAATAAACACTTCTGCTCCTGCTTCAAAGTTTTCACTTTCAATAATTGCACCGTTTTCAAGTTCGGCTTGAGCCAACTTTACTTCTACAGGTGCTTCGGATAACTCTACCCCAAGTACCTCTTTTACTTTGTTTAACATATCTGTTGCTTTCATATATATTACAATAAATTAGTAATTAGTTTGTTATGTTTTTATTTTACAGGTGGATATAAATTTTTTCCATTAGTTGAAATTTTTTGCACAAAAGTTACTAAATCAGCAGCTTTGGAAAACCCATCTATTTGTCTACCATCTACTCCTATCTCTTGTGCAGCATCTAAAATTTTAACTAAATCATCTTCTAATTTATCCGCATCTGAATTTATATCAGATAAAGTATTAACCCATTCTTTTTGAATTTGCTTATAATTAAGATAAGCCTTTTCTATTTTAGACTCTAACCCTTTTAGTTTATTATCTAATTTATTTGCATCATTTAATATTGAAGATGGTTTTTTTGCTAATTCAACCTTGTTTTCACTTAACTTGGTAAGTATTCTTTTTACGTCTGGTTTCATATTAATAAACTTGTATTGATTTTAAATTGTTAATGTTTTTCCTTATTAAAGATATTCTTTCATCTATATCTTCTTTTCTTCTATCTAAATCATCTAATACTTGAAAGTTATTTCTATTAATACCAAGTTCTTTTACAGCTTGTTCAAGTTTAGGCATTGTTAAATTTATTTGTTTTTTTAAAGATTCATATTTATTTAGCATTTTTTCATATCCTTGTTCAGCTTTAACAACAAAACCACCTGCGGTATCTTCATCTATTTGAAAAAACTTACTATTTAACTTTTTAGCATCATCTGCTAAAGCCAAATCAACCTTTTGAGTAGAAAACTTTTGTAGTATCTCTTTTGTTTTTGAATCCATATTTATATAATAATATATTTAACTGTTTGTTGTGTTTTTAGTTTGCTGCTTGACACGCTGCACAATCGTTATATAATGTTACAGCACTAAAATGATGACCGTGTGCAGTTTGGTCTTGGCTTAATACGGTATAACAACCATCGTGGTTATCGTGGTCTGCATTTATATAATATACATTGCCTATTACTAATTGTGTAGAACCGTAAAAGTGTTTTTTTTGGCTATGTCCACATTTTTGTACCCTATAACCGTATTCTCCTGCACTTGGTGTTTCTATTATTCCTGTAACATTTCCTACTCCTTGTGCTTCAAAACTACCATCACAACATTCTATAGAATATGTACCATTTTTACATAAGCAACCTCTACGACCTGATTGTGGACTTGGTATTCTACTCATTTAATTAAATTTTTCTGCTGCTTCTGCATATAAACCTGCATCTAAATAGTATTTATCACAAATTTTGTATAATCTATTAAATTCTTTTTCTGCTTTTTTTACTCCTAATTCTTTAGCTTTTCGTGAATAATTTTTAAATTCTTTAGCTAATACGAAAAATTGTTTTTCAGATCTTTTTAAGGTGTTTGCTGCTGTTATTCTAACTTGTTTTAATCCTTTTTTATAATCAGCTACTGCTTTATTTAATTTAGTTTGTAATTGTTCAGCATTTAATTTTAATTCATTGTTTATAGCTAAATCTACTTTTTCAGTACTAAATAATTGTTTTAGTTCTTCTATTTTAGCTTCAGCTATTTCTTCTTTACTCATTTTATCTTTTACAGGTTCATTTGGTCTTTCTAATTTGTCAGCAAAGTAACCTTCTATACTAAAGCCTTTTACCTCACCTGCTTTTACTTTTTTCCAAACATCATCGTTGTTTACTTTCATAGATACCATCCAAGTACCAATAGGCACATTTAAATCGTACATTCTGCTTTTATCTTGTTCACTTTCTACTATCCAACTTTCTACAGCAGTTAAACCTTTGAGTTCTAATTGGTGTTCTAATGTTGAATTGTTTTGATTACCTTTTATAAAGAATAATTCACTTGCTTTTCTTACAGTTGCTTGACTAAAATATATATAATACTCCTGCTCACCACTTTGTCTGTAAATAGGTTTGTTAGGTATTAAAGCAGCACCCATAAGGATACGCTTTTCTTTGTCTACCTCTGCAAGTTTAAACTCTTGGTTTTTTAATGCTATAAAGTTTTCTTCTATTGCTGGGTTTTCTACTACTGATATTGCTTCTATTCCAGAAACCTCATCATTTTCATCTATAAAAAGTTCTACTATGTCCATATTAATACAATAATTATTTATCTATTTTGTTATCCAATTGAAGCACCTTCTACTATATTACGTTCTAATGCTTGTGCGTTAGTTACTTCGTTACTTACTACAAATGCTTTTATAGGTTTTTCTTCTTGTTCACCTATTGCTTGTGCTAATTGGTTTTCAGGTGCTGCTCCTACAATATTAAATGATGGAGGTGCTGGTGTAGATGCTGCACCTCCTGCTCCGCCACCACCCATTTGTGATGCTGAACCTTTAGCAGCACTTACTGCTGATTTAATTGCCATAATTATACCTGCTGCTTGTATTGCAAATGCAGCTAATAAAGGTATATTTTGTGGAAACCCTACTTTAGCTGTACCTGATGCACCTTTTGCTACATCTACAGCAGCTTCACTTGCTTTTAATGTTATTCTTTGCAAAGTTGCTTTAGCTTCCATTATTTGTTCTTTAATTAACATAGCTTGTTTAGCAATAAATAATGCCCTACCTATTTTTGTTTCTGCTCCTGCTGCATCTATTACAGCATCTAAAGCATCATTAACAGCTTGTTTCTTTTGTTCTTCTAATTCTATTTCTTTTTCAAGAAGTTCAATTTTTTGTTCACCTGCTTCACGTTCTAAAGAAATTCTATTAATTAATTGTTCTGATCTAAACCCTTCTATTTGTGCAAGTACTGCTGCTCTTTCATTTAATGCTTCTTGTAAAGCAATAGCATTTTCTTGATTTTGGTTTTTATCAAATTCTGCTTGTGCTGCTCTAATTGTTATGTCAACATTTTCAAGCATTTTTTCACTTTGCTCATCAAGTATTTCTCCTAACCTATTATTTGCAGCAATACGTTCTTCAATAGTTTTACTTTCATCATCTCTTATTTGTCTTTGTTGTTCTGCTTGTCTATCATACTTTTCTATTAGCCCTTGATTAATAACATTTGCTAATTCAGCTTGTTTATTTAAATTTACAGTATCTTTTGCTGCTTTTACAGTTGATTTAGCATATTCAGTTATTCCATTTACTGCTGTTTTTACAGATTCAGTTATTTTTTCAAACCCACCATCTTCTCCTGTTACTATATCAAATAATTCTTTTGATGCTTGTTTAGCAGTAAGTGCTGCACCAGCAAAATCACCTGCAAAAAACTTAATAGCTGCTTTACCAAATAAACCTAATGCTTCTAACCCTTGTTTTAATCTATCTATAATGCCTTGTTTAATAGATGCACCAAAATTTTTAATTGATTGTACAGGATCATCAAAAATACCTTTAAAGTAATCTATAACAGTACCTACGTTTGCATCAAGGAATTTAAAAAAGTCATTAAAAGCTAAACTTAATGCTTCAAAAGCAGTACTAAATGCATCTGTTACTTTTTGGTTTTCATTAAATACTTCTGCAAGTTTAGAAAATGCTGCAATAGCTAAACCAATACCAGCAGCTTTTATGGCAGTACCAATACCTTTTACACCTTTAGAAACACCACTTGTTGTGTCTTTAACATCTTCAAGGTTGTCATCTATGCGTTGTACACTTTTTGCTACACCATCTAAATCTTTTTGAGCCTTGTCTACTTTAGCTTCTAACTCTATTGTTTTTTTTACTGCCATTTCTTAAATTGTTTGTACGCTTCTCTTATTGATTCAGGGTATTTATTTTTACCCATAGCTATATCTATATATTGTCCGTTCCATTTCTCGCTTCTTGCAAATTCTAATAAATCTAATATATTCTGTATCATATCTTTTTGTTTATGAGGTACTTTGTAAATCTTGAACTGTAAATGCTAAACCTAACTGCTTTGTTCCACTTGCTACAGTTCCTGTAACTGTACCACCTTTAATCATTACAATAGGGTATGCATTTAAATACATATGATATTTAACAAAAGCATTTGTTTTATTACTCATATTAAATCCTGCTGAATTATCCGCACCAAATCTATCTATAGCTTTAAATGTATGTGATATAGGATAATAAGTACCTGCTGTTGGGTTATCTATACTTGTTAACCATTCTACTATTTGTTTTACTGCTGTTTCGTTTGGTTGTAAAACATTTGAAATTGTAAATCCATCTTGATCTTCAGCACCATATATTGTAAAATTATTTTTTGATAAGTTGTGTTGTGGTGATTTTGCATTCATATATCCTGCTGTACCTAAAATACCATAAAGATTTTCACCACTTGCATTGTTGTATTGTGTAACTGCTGATGGTACTGTAGATGCGGTTACAACACTACTTATTGCATCTGCTTTATCGTTTTGTACATCGGTGTTAGTTCTTGCATAGAATCTATAATAAAGTATTGCAGGATGTGTTAAACCTGCTTTCTCATAAGTGCTTTTTACTGATAAACCATTATCTAATAGAACTTTAATAACTGCTAACGTTGGTGTAAATGGTACAGTAGTAACATCACCAAATGCTTTTAAAGTATCTATGTCATCTGTTGAACTTAAATTTGTAGAAGATGTAGAATATAAATATCCGTACTCATCTAATTTTTGTGTATTACCTACCTTGCCTATTGCAGTTATTTGGTGGCTAAAGAATACTTTTGTTGTTGTAGAAACAGGTATTTGATGAGTTGCTATTGTAGGTGGTGTAACTGTTAAACTTGTGTCAGTAAATACACTTGATGGGTTGTTTACTGTTGCACTTGGTATACCTGTTTTTATACTTGGCAATGTAAATTGGTTATCACATCCTGAATCTACTTTAACATCTATTGTATCAGAAGTAATTGTATCGGTGTCAACTGTTAAACAATTATCTTGTACTACTTTTAATTGCTTAAATACAGGTTCTTCAAATATATTTGTTAATTCTAAACTACTTTGTTCGGTTTCAAAGTTTGTAGATATTTTATTAATTCTATATTCATTATTATTTAAAATAAACTTATCTGCTAAATCTAATTTATAAATAATGTTCATTGGCAAATACGCTTTTACACTTGTAAGCCTTTTTCTTGCATCAAATACATCTTTAATATAAGTTTCATAATAAGTTTTAAATAAACTTTTATTATTTACTTGCCTTGAAAATTCATCAAATTCAGCATTAAAATTTATACTTTGTTTTCCTACTAATGAAGTACTTCCTTTATCTTCACAATTTAATGGTATATATGGATTTGCTACAGATGCTCCTGCTGTTTTTGTTAAATTTAATGTTCGTATTGTTGCTGTTGAATTTACAGCATAAAATATAAGAGGTTTACCAAGATAAGGACTTTGGCTTTCATCAACAGAATAACCATATTGTACACCACTATCGTTTGCACTAACAACATTGTTTGCTTGTATGTATAAATGTTCATATTTAAAATGCTCAAAAGGTAATTCTACACTATAAGGTTGACCATCATATTTATTTGTTGCTTGTTCATTTTCACCATCTGATCTTAAAGAACCCCAATCTGTACCTGCTATTTGTAAATGATTATTTGCTAAAAAACTTTCTGTACCTTCAAAACTAAAATCTATTTCTTTAAAAGGTAATACCGTATCGGTTATAGTTTCAGTTTTATCTACAAAAGGTGTTATATCGTGTACCGTTGTGCTACTTGCATAAAAATCATCTAATGTATTTACCTGTATAATACCATCGTTATCTTGAAATGCTGTTAAATTAAACATTTTAAAAATACCTGTAAGGAAATCAATTATTTTTATATCAGGTACTAATTGTAAAGGGTTTGCAGGATCAGAATTTTTTTCTGCTGTTAATTGAAATGAACCTGTAGGATGTTGCCTACCTATACCTTTTTTTCCTACTAAAAGTTGTACTGTTATTGTATAACTTGAATTTGTATCGGTTTCAATAAAATAAATAAATATACCATCTTCGTGTTCTAACCAATCCTTATCTTTAATTGTACCTGTTTGCCCTAATGATGTTGTACCTGTTAAGTTTTCATATCTTTGAAACTCTTGACCATCTTTTTTAATAATTAAAGAATAAACAGCAGAACCAGAAGGTACTACTGTAACATTCATTTTTCTAAATATTTTATGAAAGTTTTTATTATTAAAATATTGTCTTGCAATTATATCACTTAAAAGAGAAGTGTAACTTGCATTTTTAAAACCTGTAAAAAATTGTTTATCATCTATTTTGTTTGTAATATTTATACCTTGATATTGTGCATCTTGATTAGCTTGGAAATCACCTTCTTTGTTGTGCATCCACATATACAAATTAAAGAAAGCAGTATTTGTACTGTTAAAAAAGTCTGTACTAAATGTTAAACCGTATTGTATTTCTATTGCTTGTATTATAGCAAGTAATCTAATTGCAGGTTTTAATTGACTATAAGGCACACCATAATCTGTATTTGTACCTGCTGCTGGATTTATGTTTTTAATAGTATCAGTATTTACTACTGCTGAATTACTATCAAATAATAACCTTGCGGTGTGCGTTATTAAAGGTACTATTACAGCATCAGTCATTGTACCTGTAGGTGTAACAACATCTAAACCGTTTGACATATATGTAGATACATTAGTATCAGTCCAATCAAAAGCATACTTGCCTAATTGATCTAACGCTGTTAATTTATCTTCGCCTACTACATCTTTTAAGTTTATAGTATCACCAAAAAAAGTAAGTTTGTATGTATGTGGTTCGTTGTTTTTAAGCTGTACACCTTCAAGTTTTATTTTACCTTTTTTAAATAGCTTGTAGTTGAGGTATAATTCAGATGGTGTTTTTTTACGTGCATCAAAACCTTCTATGTTAAAATTGTAAAAGTGTTGAAATATTTTGTTGTTTATTTTAGAAGCAGGTACATTAAAGGTTTGTGTAAAAGGTACAAACACTTTTTGTATATCTTTTATGTCTTGTATTGATTGTGTTAATACAATGCTTTCATCCTTAAACAGTTCAACCTGTTGACCATCAAAAAATATTTGTAGTTGTAGCATTATCTAACATTATTAATTCTATCAAAAGCAAAATCAAAGTCTACTGTATAATTTATTAGTTTGTCATTTAAAGAAGTTTTGTATTGTAATGATTTAGATTTAGGTATTACTGCAAGGGTTTTGTTTTCATATCTTATATAAACATTCTCACTATAAAACAGTTCTTCTATTGTTTGGTTCATATTTTCTTTTATAAAACCTGTATTCATAGATAAAGATGTTTGTGCATTTACATTCATTCTACCTCTTTGGTTATCGTAGGTGTTATAGTTTGATGAGGTATTTGTTATTATATTCTTTTTAAATAACTCATCTGTTACGTTTGTTACTTCGCTTGTTTTCTTAAAGAAATATAAATCTTGGAATGCACCGAACTTGTTGACAAAGGTTACTTTAAATGATGTGTACTTTGGTTCACAAATATTAGATATTGTTATTGTTTTTTTAAGTGTAGTATCATCTGTATCATAAACTTGTATTGATGATTTATCTGCTGGTTTTGTAACGTATTGTATTTTTTGGTTTGTATTACCATTATCTGTTATTTGTGTTGTTACACCATCTATTATAACCTTACCTACACCTTCTGCAAATATTGGTAACTTACCTGCTGTACCTTCTGGTAAATATATATTGGTAGCACTTATTAAAGCGTGTCTATCTAATTCTGGGTTTGTGCCTTCTTCAAAATATCCATAGCCATCTAAAGCAACGTAATCAGTTACAATAGGGTTAGTATCAAAAGGTTCATCACTATCATCAAAAGAACTTACAACTGTTCTAACATATCTTGCAATAGAATTATAATCATCATTGAAAGTTATAGTTATAAAATCTCTAACAAGTTCTGCTATTTCTAAAGTAATGTTTGTTTGTCCACTTATAACACTTTTATTTATTGTATATGCAGGTGATACAGGTTGATCTGATACCGTACCATCCCATACATATAAATCTACTACTACACTTTTTAAACTCATAATTTTATACTATTACACTTGCTCCGCCACCAAGTACATCACAAGTAACTATACCAAATTGACTTACTATTCCTGTACTTTCTATTTTTATTACATAATAAGATGTACCTACTGCTCCTATTGCATTTGCAGCAGATGAAGTAAATACACCATAATATAAACCTTTACCATCAAAAGCAACTCCACCTTCACATATTTGTGATTGATCTAAATTACCTAAACTACCTCCTGTTGATGTTATTGCTTTGTTAGCACCATAAGATGCATTACAATGACCTTTTAGCGTTGTTTTACCAGAACTAATAAAGTAATTGTTTGAACCACATATACTTACTGTTGCTGGTTGATCCATTGTTATAGGGCAATCTATTGTTGATCCTGCATTTGCATATCCTGCTGGTATTTCTACTTGGTATACTACCGTTCTTGAAGTATCAGTTGCTACATCTGTAAAAGGTGTTGTAGGTGCTGTAAAACTTTTAACTGTTCCTTGAGCAGCAGTACCTAAAAATATAGCACCGTTTCTTGCTATTGCTTGACCTGTTAGATTAGCTAATGCACAAGTAAATGTAGCTGGTGCTGTACCTACTTGTGAAAACGTTGCACTACACTCTACCGTAGCACTTGCGTTAGAATAACCTGATGGTACTGTAATATCAAAAAACAAAGTATGTGATATTGGATTTGCTGTATTGTTTGCTGCTACACTTGTAATAGCACCTCCACCAGATGTTGCCATTATTTTTGTTATCGTACCTATTGTTGATGGGTTTGTTATTGCACCTGCCTGACTAATACTTCCACCTTGTAAAGCTGGGTTTGTAGGTGAGGTACAACTAAACGCACTTGTGCTATCTGTAACTGTTACTGCTATGCTTTGTGTTGCTTCACAAGTTGCTGGATAACTATTATCCCTACCAATACCATAAACAGTTGTTGATCCTGCTATAACATTTGGTGATAATGTTAATGTACTACCACTTAAAGCTGCTGTTACTAAATTAGGGTTTAAGTTAGAAAAAGCATAAGTAGTTTCACTTGTAAAAAACCCTGCTAAATCAATATCTACACTTGAACCACCTACACTTAAACTTTGTCCACCAATAGAACCACTTGTTGCAGGGCCGCCAGAACATACAGTTGGTTGTACTACTGAACTTGTTGTTCCGGGTTGTGTTGCAGTTACAGGGCATTCTAAAAATATATCACTTGTGTTTGCATATCCTGTAGGTATAAGTAGTTTTACTTTTATTGTTCTTGATGTATCAGTACCTTCTGCTGGGAATTTGTTATTTGAAAAATCACCATCATCACTTGATATAGAATCTATTACACCAACAGCAGGACTTGGCAAAGTAATAATACCTTGATTATCTACTTCAAATCCTACTAACCCTGCTACTGTACAATCATAGTCTGGTAATGGTGGACTTGGTTCTACAAGGTGTAAATAGAATGGGCTTCTAACGTTTATCTTTGTATATGTACTCATCTTAATCTATCTTCTTTTAATGTAAATGCTAAAAAATCTTCTACATCTAAACCAAAGTTTTTAATTAGTTCATCAGGTAATTTTTTAAAACCTTGTTCAAATGGTTTAGTAAAAAACAAACTTGGTTTAATACCTTTTCTATAAATGCTTCTTGCTATTAAATAACCTATTGTGTTATAGTTGCCTTTTTTAAACTTACCTTCTTTATCTCTTAATCTAATGTTCTTACTTTTTGCCCATTGTGCTAATGGTTTACTCGGTGGCATTTTGTTTGTATAACTATATGGTGTATCATATTTCTTTTTAGTTCCGCTTACACCTTTATCTTGGAATATACCGTAATCTTCCATTTCAAACTCTACAGATATAGAATTAGGCATTTCTTTTACATTACCTTTTAAACTATTGTAAAGTTCTTTAGAAACGTTCTTACGCTCTTTAGTTAACCTTGTACGTGATTGTTGTATAACAAAGTTTTTAAATGCTTCTAACGCTGCTTGTGTTTTTGTTAACTGCATATTGTCATATCGTTTTGTACTACTACATCAAATGTTGCAGTCCATCCTGCTAACTTGTTTTCAAATCTATCTACAAATGGTTCACAATTTACATCACCTTGTACTTGGTATAATTCTGTATATAGATCACCACGTTGTAAGATGTTTATTATTCTTGTTAGTAATCCTAATTGTGTATTTAGTACATCTTGTTCGTTATCGTTTCCTACAAATATATCAGTAGTTGCTTCTTTGCTTATATCCACAATGTCCATTGCAAGAATAGAAATGTTAAATGTTAATGTTTTAGTTCCTACTGTAGTGTTGTTTACTATAATATGTGATAATGGGAATATAGTTTGCTTGTTTAAATCTACATCATCTAAACTACCAAATGTAACTGTATTAACAAATGGTTCTGCTGCAAGTGCTGTTTTTAATTCCTTTGTTACGTTGTAAAAACCTTTCATCGTTTTTTAATTAACTTCTTTTCTAATTCTACTTTATCTTTTTCAAATGCTAAATACATCAAACATTCGTGGACGTTAAGCTTGGTAACCTCGTCAAACTTGGTAGCATCTCCTTTAGCAATACCATAGACCGACTGATACCAGCCCCACTTTGATCCAAAGCTTCCTTCTGCTGAATAGTCAGTTTGTTCGGTAACTCCTTCTGTAAATAGTTCAGGATAGTTTGTGTTAACTCGTTGCTTAAATGATAAAAAAAAACCATAGCACCAAACACAATATCTAAAGGCATATACTTTAGTTTGTCGTTCATACCTTTATAATCTTCTATATTGTACTTATTACCTTTCTTAAATTTAATTGGTCTATATAACACACTCATTGCTTTGTGCATGTTATCCCATTTACCTAAGTTCTCATCAAGGTCTATAAACTCACCTAATGACATATCATCAAGTATAGGTATAAATCCATACTCTACATTGCCTAAAGTAAACGTAGGTACTAAACTATGCTTTTGGTCGAATATCTTATTTAAGTGTACAATTATCTCTTGTACTGATTTGTATTTTATGTTTGCAACATCTTTTAAATTAAGGTTACAAAATATCTCTACCATCTTTTGTAATAAAAATGTAGATTCTTTATTTTCTTCTGTATTTAACTTTTCAAATCTTTGGTATTGATCTAAAGTTATTTCTTTTAGTGAATCAGGTACGTTTATTTCAACTTTCATATAAGTACAATAACTAAAATACTATTCTGTATAAAGAGAAAAGGTAGTATTTCTACTACCTAATCCCAAACCAAACCAAATGAAAAAAATTAAATGTAATTATTATATAATATTCTATATAGATCTTCTATAGCTTGTGTAAGTTCTTTACTATTTTGATCATATATTTTTTTGCCTTGTATATAGTTATAGTCTATAGATGCTATAAGCTTTACAGCAGGTGGTTTTTTATGACTACCTCTACCTAATGGCTTTTGAATAACTTTAATATTGTTATCCCAACACTTATTTAATATTTTATGATATTCTATATCCATCCTAGATCATATCTTAAATATAACAATAAATCTAATACACCATACATAGTTGTGATCCATGTAGCATTAAATAATATACCTAATAATATGTTTTTCTTTGTAAATACTTGTTTTAAAATTTTTAAATCTTCTTTCATAATATAATTATTGGTTAATAAAAAAGGGGGTTGCCCCCCTGACTTAATATTACAAGCCGACTTTAATTGTATAATTGTCGTACTTATCTTTTACTTCGGTATAAGAATTAAACAAGTCATTTCGCAATGTTCTTAATTGACCTAATGTCATTTTATCTAAATCTTTACTATTGTATGTAACTATCATAATTTTTGTTTTAGTTAAACTTTGTTTTACTTTGTAAATATACACATTTTTTTAATATATAAACAATTTATTAACTTTTTTAGTAAATGTAGTATTCTCCTTTATTTGGATTCTCTAATATAGAGCTAAGGATATATCTTGCTGCGTCAATACAGTGATCACCGCTTGTAGGGTTAGGTTTTTGTAATGTATTGCCTTGTTTATCTTGCATCCAAATATAGCCATTTAGTTCTCTTATTAAGTTTTTACTTCGTTGAGTAACATATATAATGTTCTGATTTATTAAGTTGATTCCATATACAATAGAGTCTCTTCCTTTGCTTACAGGATATATAGGATGGCCGTAGCTTAACAATTCGGCTATAGATTTTGGTTCAGCACTATCTGCGTAGATTATATCGTTAACTTGATTGTTTTTTAAAAATTGACTTATATCGCTATTTAGCATTCCTTTTTTGCATAAGACCTCATCAAATATGTATGAATTATTATACTTGTATAATGCTACAAGGGTACTAGGGTCTACACTATATCCAAAGTCCATGCCATAACCTAATAATCTTGTTTCATCTGGTACTGATGGTATCTCTTTCCAATCTGATATACACACACCTTCAAGAGATCCAGTCTCTCCTAAGCCATATACTTTCCACCAATTTGACCAGTAAGTCGAGGTCTTTGCTTTCTCTTTAGCTTTTTCTATCTCGTCTACAATAGACTTAGGTAGTACATTATTATCTTTATAAGTTAATGTAACGTAGTCTACTTTTGGCTGTCCTAGTACTTCTTTGTCTACCCAAAACAAACTAGAAGGGTTATAGTCTAACCATACACTACCTGATGTTCTTACTACTAATTGGTTGTATGCATCAAATGGTACATTGTTACATTCGTTAATATATAAGTCTGTTCTTCTTGCTCCTCTTAATTTGTCTGGCTGATCTGTACTAAAAAACTCAATATAGCTACCGTTTGTAAATATATATTTTAAAGTACTCTTATTAAACTGATTTTCTTTATACCTATTTAATCCATTTAATATAGACAGAAAGTCCTTTAGAGCGCCTCTACGTAAGTGTGGGACCGACTCTGATACTATACTTATCTCTTTACCTTCGTTCTTTATGGCATAATCTATTAAAATAAGTATAATACATATTGTCTTACCAGCGGATGTACCTCCTCTTACAACCTTAATACGGTTTTTAAGTGCACGTAATTTCGATAAAGCTTCGGTTTTTTTAACCTTCATACTAATCTACAAACAACGGGACATCCTCGTTGATCGTAATGTCTTTAGTCTCTCTAGGTTTACCAGCATAATAGTTATAGAATAGCTGTACATACTTAAAGTCTGCACTTTCTAATCCTTTCTTTAATGCTTCAAAGGCCATAGGTTCTAATGGTGTAAGCTTCTCAATAAGCTCTACCTCATCAGCTTTAGACTTACGTCCTGCATTCTTATGACCTCCATTGTTTTTTCTACCATCCATAATTAAAAAACATTATTAATAATTATATAATAAAAAAAAACTTTAGTTGTTAAGTAGTAACCGTCGTTTTTCTTGCCTAAGGCTTCTAAGCTCTACTAAAGCTATAGCGTATTTGTTCCTATAATATACACCAGGGTTTCTATCTTTTTCTCTTGTACTATCTGCTCTTCTTATAATATTATCTATCCTTTCAAATACTTTGTGATATTCAATAGCATCTTTATAAACACTTATTTGTTGATCGAATACTTTAATACCATGTAGTACTGTAGCATGATCTCGTTTTACTGATTTACCTATTACGCTTAAAGATTCTCTTGTATGTTCTTTACATAGTTTATAGTATATAGATCTAGCATATACGACTTCTCTTCTTCTATTTTTAGTTACTAAATTTATATTAGTATTATTTTCTACTAATTCTTTAATTTTTTTTATTTTCATTTTTTAATATATTTTTTATATCTCTTAATGTTAAGTATTCACTTTGTTTTACAGCTTCTAATATACCTGCGCATGCTTCATATTCTTCTAAATCTTCATATACTTTAATTGCCTCATATAATTCATTAACAGTAGATCCATTAGACAAGTCAACTAAAGCAAGCATATAGTATTCTTCTTTTATCCTACTCAAGTGTACCAGTGACTACGTATTCATTTATTTCTTCTGTTCTATTTATAAAGTATTTTTCGAATATACGTAATCCATATTCAACTTTATCTTTACCAGAATTATAAAAACTTTCTTTTACATCATATATTCCTAGATCTCCTGAGCTTTTGTCTATAACAAAAAACTTAAAATCTTTATAATCTATTTTAAATAAATTACAATAAATATACACTTGGACATCGTAACCGTACTTTTTAGCAGCCCATTTAAATCCTTTGATATCACTAGTAGTTTTTAAATCTGCTATATAGTCAAATCCTAATACATCCGCTTTAGCTCTAAAAGGAAAACCATTTAGTATATCAAAACCAGGTACTTCAAATTTTGCACCTCTCGTTAGCTCTTGCCAAACGTTATTTTGTAATAAAGCATCAGCTGTATACATTGCTTTATCATATTCTTTTCTTGTAAAAACAAAATCAGCACTTCCGACTTCAGATACTTTGTCTTTAAATTTTTTAGTTACCGCAGACTGCACCTCAACAACGTGGCATAAAGTATCTAGCTTTTCTGGTTCTAATGCTGCTAAATGAATTAGTCTACCTATCTTAAAAGCTCCTGTATCAGATTTAAAGTTTAAAGATCTTTGATAACTTTTAGGTGAATCTATTAACTGTTTTATAGCTGAGCTACTTAAAGCATATTTACCTAGCTCTCCGTAGTAAAAGCTATCACTATACATCTTTTTAATTAATTCATCTTTATCCCATACTTTACCATTTAATAGTTCTATCTTTTCCATTCTCTCTTTACTTTTTACATACACTGATTTCATTTCATCTGGTGATATATAACATGTATCAGAACCTAAATTCATAGTTGGATTTATACTATATCTTAAAGCTTCTAGTTCTTGCTGTGATTCAAACTTATAACTTTTATCAGATATTTTAATATTTACACCTCCATGTTTAATTGCCCAATCTAAAAAATTTAACTTTGTTGTTCTAAATGTTATATTCTTCCAATTAGGGTGTTTTACTACATCTTTCATTATTTATTTTTTACAAATGTTCCATTTTTCATTTCACCTTTACGGTTTTTTATTTCAAAATAAACTGATTCTATACAAGTTTCAATACTTAAATTACATAATCTAGCTAAGTTAGTTAATACAATTACCATATCTCCTATAGCATCTTCTATTTCAATCTTATCTTTATTAAGTATTGCTTGTGATAATTCGCCAGCCTCTTCCATTAATTTAAGGTATTGTGTCTTAGGGTCTCCTTTTTCATATATACCTCTTTCATCAGCCCATTCTCTAATAGGCTCAAATTCATTATTTAGTCTCATAGTATTTATTTAAAAAATTATTATATACATGTAAATTAGTAGCATGATGATAATATGTACCAATTTTAACATCAATTTCTTTAGATACTAATTCTTGTAACTTACTGAAACAATATTGGTCATTACAAAATCCAAACCATAAATCATTACTACGCATCAATACTGACATGTGTAATTCATCTTTTACTATATTAAAAGTAATAGCATAAGTACAAGGTGTATCATTAGAATATCTATCTATCTGCTTACCATCATAGATAGAAATGGTTGCTTGTCTGGTTTCTCTATTAGCATGTAATTTATCTATTACTCTATCTAATTGAGAGTTCTGCAACCACTGCCATCCGTAATTAGAATTAACTTCATTATTTTCATCTGCCATATTTTTCCATATTTCAGGAATTTTACCATATATTTCTCCTAACTTATTAACATTCCTATCACCTGATAAATACCATTGCCATTCTGCTTCAGCATATTTTTTATTTAGTTTTCTAAAATCTAAATTAATATTATTATCTAAAGGGTTAGCAATATAAAAACCTATATTAAACAATGCTTTAGTATTACCATGATCTATCCCTGTTCTATGTATTTCACTATACAAATAATGAAACGCTTGTTCTGCATTTTTAAATATCATATTAACAAATTTATAAAAAATCTTTCAAATCATTCCAATCTCTATAAGAGTTTATAGTCTTTTTATCTATTGTTGGTTTATTAGCGTTTCCTGCTACATTAAAAAACCAATCACCTTTTTTACCATGTTTAACCATATAATCCCAACCTTTTGCATCGTATGAATCTTCACTATTAAAACCTAAAGGAATTAAATCAGACTTAGAATTAAATGGTTTGTGATAAGAATAAAAATCAGATCTACCTAATTCTCCTTGTTGTATATTTCTAGCTACTGCAACTGCTCTAAATTTAGTATCAGGTAAAGCTATCTGTAAAGTCCTTGTTAAAACACCAGTAGATATAACTGACCAAATAGTATTTGGTTTAACTCTATTTTTAAAATAATCATAAACACATCTTACTCCACCGGCAATTACTAAAGGATGATTTAAACCTAAAGGTACATAATAAGAGTTAGTTGCTTTAGCATATTTTTTTGCTAAAGAGTTAGCATTAGGCATGGCTGCTATTCTAGCAAACAACGGCTTAGCTCCTAGCTCTATACACAAAGCTTGGTGATCACTTATTTCTTTTGAAGATGGCATTACTAAAGTTAAATTTAAATTATACTTTTTACATAACCATGAAAGAGAAATACCAGCAAAACCTCTTCTTGGTTGTACATAAACTATTTCTTTAACACCTTGATTAGCAATATATTGTATAAAGTACTCACCGCTTCTTGCTTTGTAACCTACCTCGCAAGATACAGATTCATCAATTATATTAAATCCATATACTTGTTTTACATCAAATTCTTTAAAAGATGACTTAAAGTTTTTAGTTTGTTCTAAATAATCGTTAAGACTATAATCTTTTAAATCATTATTAGCTTGTGTACTCTGTTTATTTAAGAACATTATTCCAGTATTTAATATTATTATTTTTTCTTATGTGATGATCACTTTGAAAATTATCTATATATCTAATAAAATCACAAGCAACATCTTCCATATCATAAGGCTTAGAATGATTTCCAGTTATTTGACAGAGATAGCGTAAGGCTTCGTTTTTTCTCATATTAGGTAATATCATCTTTAAACATTTAGACGCGTTAGAGCCTACATATACATCACTGTCTTGGTCTACAAGATCAGGATAATACTCAGCTAAATCCATAGCAAAAGCAGTCAACACAAAGTTTTGTCTTTTAAAGCCTCTTGATCTTAACCAATGATTTCCTAAATCAACTACATCAGTTATAGAATAGCCACCTTGTTGCGCTTCATTCATTATATCATCAACTAAATTTAAAGAGTCTTCTAATATAAAGTTTCTTAATCCTTTTTTTATCATAGGTAGTAAATAACCTTTAACATCACAAAAACCTTTTTCTGGCAAGTTTTTAAACCAATCATTAATATTGTATCTTTTTAATACTAGCTCTTGTACAATCCAAAAGTTTCCAAATCCATGACTACCATAAGGTAAAAGGTCTTTTGGTCTATAGTTAATACCTGATCCGCATAGTCTAAATAAATACGATAAGTAAATAAAATTATCTTTGTCTATTTTATGATCTTTAAAGTAATTTCCATTTCCTTTAGGGTCTAATTCCTTTTTATCTATTGCTTCTAACAAACTACTAAAAGCTGCATACTTTCTATTTACGACATCATATATAGGAACATGCCAAATTAAATCATCATTAATATCTTCCTTTGTCCAATTATAGCCTTGATATAATCTTTGTTGATTCATCTTAGCTTTATTATAGTAATCTTTAAATTGCTCTAACATAACTGATCTATATATTTATATGACTTTGGTTTTAAATGTACAGATTGTCTTGATTCCATATTATCAAACGATAAACCATTCTCATAATCTAAATCCCATTCTATTAAATTATAACCATAATGCAAACAACCTCTTTTTAATAGTTTATTAAACTCGTTTACATAATACAATCTATCTAATTGACTACCGAAAAATGGTTTGTCTTTATATAGTCCCGTACCTGGTATCTTTCTTGATTCATCTTCTATAGGTAATAAACAAACTAAAGTTATTTTATCTAAATATAGTTTTCCTAGTTGTTCAAACAATTTTCTAATTAAATCAACTACTGCTTTTCTACCACCAAAACGATGTACATGAAATCTCATGTCTATATTACCTGCATAAAATATTAGCTCTTTTATATTATCATTTAAATATTTGTTTAAACCTATTTTTAAAAAACCATTTAATGTTTTACCATCATGTCTATCTATAGCATAACCATGTTTAAATACTGATACACTATGACTATCGCCTAATATAAGTTTTGATGATATGTCTTTAGTGTATATAATCTTAGGAATTTTATTACATGATAAACCTTTTAATTCTTTACGTTTTTTACATACAACATTATAATCTATCATTTCATTAATACAAAAAACATTACCGTTGTAATTATTTAACTTTTCTAATCTAGTATAAAAACCTTCTTGCACTCCACCAAAAAAATTAAACTTCCCTTCTTTGTAGTTTATACCTTCAGATAAAATAATTTCATCGTACTTATTCCAATCATCCTTTTCTGTTAATATATCAGCGTCAAACATACTTTTTAACACGAGAGTCCAACCACCATTATGACTATTTAAACTTTTAACAGGGTTGCTAACAATTCCAACTATAGCTCTATTTTCGCTCATTCTCGTAATTATTTAAAGCAGCTAAATATGCTACTGCATCTAGTAAATTATCTTCTTTATGATTATAAGACTCTCTTGATAGTTTTAGAGCTACCATAGCCATATACATATCTTTAGCTGTTAAATCTTTACCAGTACAAGCTGATGCAATTTTAGCTGCACGTTCCATACCTTTTGAAAAAGGGCCGTATAGTCTTTCCTTTTCTTGTGAACGTTCGTTAATTATTTTATTAGCTTCATCTAAAATATTCATAATTTTATACTATCTAATATTTTAATAAGCTCTTTTAACTTGTCTTTTGTATTATCAGGGTAATTAAGTAAGTGTCTTGCTAACCCTATAGCTTCGCCTATTTTACCAGCATTTTTAAATCGTAACATTTGCTTGTCCATTGTTTTATATTTATTATTATTTTACTAATATAAACATTTTTTAAACAATAAACCTATAAGCCTAAACTTTTTTCTTTTTTAAGTTTTTGTAATTTTTGTTCTAATTCAATAATTTTTAACTCTGATCTTCTTGCTCTTTCTACAGCACGTATTTTATCAGCTCTAAATTCACTTAACGATTGTTCGTATAATCTTTCTTCTGTAATAAGGTTATGTACATAAAAACCAATACTTTGTAATGCGTAGTACATTTCATCTAAAGCTTTGTTATTAGGTTTGGCTTTTCTATTTTTAACTATATGTTCTCCTAATAAATTAAAATTAGTAATGTATTCTATTTCTTTTAAATTTTTAATCTTGTTATTTGTACTCATTAAATATTTTATTGAGTTTATCGTATACACTATTTAAAAAACAACTACTACAACTCGTTGGTACAGCATTACCATTAAACACACGATTATATATTAATATTAATTCGTTTTGTTGTACAGGTGTAATTTTTTTAGTTTTAGATTTAAAAAAAGTATCTAAATATATGTACTCGTCTTCTGTTAAACACTCAATCTTTTTACTTGGAAACATTTTATTTAATGTGTTTTTGCGTTCATCACATCCACAATCTTCACCAAGTATAAATTTTGCAGCTTTATCAATACCTACTTTTTTAAATGCTTTCTCAACCTTATCGCCCAAACCATTACTTGCTGCTTCGTGGTTCTTTTTCCAAGCCTTATATGCTTTACTTCTTTTATCACCTTTAAACTCTTTCATATTTTTATATTAATTCAAAATCATTATTTTCGTAATCATCCCAATCTTCTTGAAATTTATTTTTAATTTTATTTTTAGCGTTTTTTAAACTATTAAATATAGATACCCAACTTATATTTGTTTCTTGAGCAATACCTCTAATACTTAAATTAGAATCTCTATATAGCTTAAAAAGCTTTTTATTATACCATTCCCAAGATTCAACCTCGTTATCAATTAATTGACAAAGTTTATTAAAAGCTATTTGCTCATCCATTTGCGTATCGTCTGGAATTTCGTAGAAAAATTCTTCATTGTCAATACTAATTTTATTAACTTTTTTTTTAGAATTATAATACTGAAAATAAATACTCCTAAGAGTAAAATATATATAACCATTGCTGACAATTCCATCTTTAATTATTTTTTCTTTTGACGAGTACTTATATAAAGCAATATACATTTGTTGTACAATGTCTTCATAATATGATTTTTCGCCAAAGCTTTTAACTATATTAACCCATTGATCATGTTTTTTAGCTACTAAAGCTAACCATTCTGCCGATTTATCCATATAACAGTTATACTAATTACACCTAACAAACATTGCAAGGTGATTTCTTCTTCGTCTTCGTATAAATCTCTGTTATAAAGTGAACCTATAACAAATCCAATCATTGGGCTTATTATAACTTCTGCCTTTTTTACTTGTGCAATAATAATAAAAATAAAAGCAATAGAAACTAAAATTATAGCTACTGTCAAAATACTAATTTTTTATTATTTTTTGTTTTTAATATATCTTTATTCATAAACTCAAATCCTGTATTGTTTATTTTCATTTTTAACCTAATTGGTTCTTCATATGGAGTAGGTCTACCTCCGGTTTCATTTTCTTTTACTTTAAGCACATATAAATTACTATACATCCATTCGCTTGAATGACTAGTATATCTATGTATGCAAATTACGTCATCTGCTCTATTACCCCATTTTCCACCACCTTCTACATCAGCCATTGATAGTGGTTTAGATAAATTAGCGTACTCATGGTTTGCAGGATGTGTCTTTCTTAATGCTTCTGTTACACCATGAGCATTTAAATATATTGTAATATTATTTTTCTTTGCAAACATTCTAAATTCAGATGCAACTTGATAATCGTACTCGTGGCCTCCTACTACTTTTAATAATGTGTAATCTTTAGACAAACTATTATAAGGATCTACTAATAAAGCATCATAATTCCAAGCTTGTTTTATAGCGTCTGCCTCTTTTATTAACTGTTGATAATTATATAAATCTTCGACATCAATTATTTTAAAATGTTTATCACACCAATTCATTGCTTCACTAATCTCATCATCGCTAGATTTTTGTATAGGTTTATTCATTTTAAACTCTATAATTTTTCTAACAATACTTTGTGGAGTATTTTCACTTGACCAAATTAAAAATTTTAAATCATGTTTTATCGCCCAAACAACAAATAAATAACAAATAATCGTAGTCTTGCCAGTGTTAGCATGGCCAATCAGTAAATTAAAGTTGCCCTGCTTATATCTTAAATATTCGTCAATGCCTTGTATACCTATACCAAGACCTTCTTTTACACGGCCATATTTAACATCAAGTATTTTATTTTTTATTGAAGCATATTGAGCTATCATGTTCTTGGTTTTGCATATTTTTTAGCTATTTTATCACTATGTTCTTTACGTAATTGTGGCTTAATATAATAACCTGTTATTGGATTTATATTATAATTCCAAAAATCAACTGGAAATTTTTCACCATCCTTTAATTTTTTAAACATTAAAAATCTATCAAATCTTCTTGCCTATCTGGTTGTTGAATATTATTAGTTACTTCATCTAAACCTTTAGATATTTTCCAACCTTGTATTGAATTAAAATATTTTGTTTCACCTTCAGGACTAGTCCACTGTCTACCTTTTATATTAATATTAATAGTTGCTTCGTCTCCTTCTTTGTATTCTTTTAAATTATCTATTGATTTATTTAAAAATTCAATTAACACTGTTTGTGGGTAATCAGTATTATAATCAGTTTTAAGTATAACCTCTGCTTTATCGGTTTTACCAAAAGTCTTTTTTTCTCCTATTTTTAAAATAATTCCTTTTAATTGCATGATTTTAATTTAATAATTTTTGTTCTACTTCTTTATCTATTATATATTTTACTTTAATATTTTCAATACTTCCACCTTTATTTTTTATATAGTCTTTAGCTCTATCATAGGCTTCGCTATTTAAAGTAAGTTTCGATTTTGTTTTTTCTACTAATTTATTGCTCGCTAAATTAGCATCATCATCTACAGCTTGTAAAGCTAATAATGAAGCTAAAGTATATCTTCTATAATAAGTTATAGCAGATCCTAATTTTTGCGGATCATTTATTTCAGGTAATCTTAATGCTGATACAACACCTCCTGTGCTATCTAAACATATTAGTTTACTATAAACCATATCTTCTTCTATAGGTTGTAACAATAAAAGTCTATGTTTTTTTAGTAAAGGCTGTAATTGTTTTATAAGTGAATTTATATCAAAATACTTTGACTTATAAAAAGGGTTTTTAGTATCTTTACTAATAGTACCTATCTCTTGTTGTAGGTTAAATAATTTTTGATTTATATTATTTTTTTTATCAGACATGTTTAACAATTTGTTTTTTTAAGTTTTCTATATCTTGTTTTAATTCAACTATCGTAAATTCTAATTGATTTATTTTAATATAAGGATCTCTTTCCTCTTGCATTTTTTCGTAAAAAGTTTTTGTTTTTGACATAATATAATTTTTGTTTAAAGTAAAAATAAACATTTTTTTAATACAAAGCAAAAAAAAGGGTAAAATTAAATTTACCCCTCTTTCACAAAACAAAAAAAACAAAGACTAAAGAAATGCTTTTAATTTCTTATTATATAAATTTATAAATTCTTGTAGTTCTACATTAGTAAATTTAACAATACTTTTACTTAAATTATATAATAATTCTGATTCTTGAAAACCTAATTTTTGAGAAAACTTATATTGCTCACCATATCTATAAACATTGCAAGCTAAGCATTGTGGTTTTACATTTCTTTCATCCCATCTAATACTATAATGTTTCCTACTCATAAAATGTCCTGCTTGAATTTCTTTCCAAAAAAAGGTTTTATCACAAGTAACACATTTACAATTACCATTTTTATCTGCATTACTTAATCTAATATATTGGCTAAAAACAGTATCGAGTTTTTTAACAAGTTTACTACGACTTAGTTTTTTAGCTACTTTAGGCATCCATGTGTTGTATTAAATCCTTTCCTAATGATTCATTAAAACCTCTTATTAATTTATATAAATGTTTACTGTCTGATTTAACTTTATTTTTTTCTGATTTAGTACTATCTATACCTAAGTTAGTATATGATATAGCGTCTAATTCTAATATACCATCTGTTCTTTCTTTGACAGATAATTGAAAATCTTTTGCTATTTTTTCTGCTAAATTTCTAATTGTTAAATCTTCTTTTGTCATTTATATATATTTTAATAATTTATTTAATATCCCACTACCCACCAAATTTACAAACTTTTTTATTAAGATGTAAAGTTTTAGTATTTTTATTTTTTAACATTACCTACCTTGACCACGATATTTTTTAACGTAGTTTTTAGAAGATTTTAATTTAGATTGTTTGGTTTTGCTATGTATACCCTTACGTTTAACCTTAACTTTTTTATAGTTAATAACTATTTGCTTTTTTGCCATTATTGATGCTTATTGTTGCCAAATACTTTTTCTACACCTCTTGAACCAAAGTAGCCACCAATTACAATACTAAGTAAACCTGTAATACTATCTAATGGATAACCTAAATACCATCCTATAACATAGCTTATAGTTAAAAATACAAGGGTTAATGGACGTACATTAGAAGATAACCAAGAACCACTTCTTGCATCAGCAACCCACCTTCTTGTAGTACCATCTATTTCGGCACGTTCTATTTCAAGTTTTTTAAGTGCTATTTCTTTATCAGCATCGCTCATATCTGAACCACCAATAATAGCTTGTATAACACTTCCTACTGCTGTATTACCTGCAACTGCACCAACTACATTAGGTATCTTATTAAGTAAAAACTTGCCTACTTCAGTATCTTTAAACTTTTTCTTTTCAGCCAAAACTTTGGAATATTTTTATAATTAAAAATTCTAACATACGAAATACAACATAACCAAAAATTAATTGTTCCATAGCGTACTTCCTACTGTGTTAGTATGTCCAGACTGAATTAGATTTAGATGTATCGGTATCGCAATGTATAAAGGTTTTAGCGATTCCCAACCGTTTGAATCCTGCTTTAATAAGGGCATTAAGAATAATGTATCTTTCATTTCCTGATCTAACAGCAATGTCGGCTGCAAGACCGTTGAGGTGTGATGAGTTTTGTACACCGCCAACTTTTTTGTTATGTTCAAATGTTCTGTATCCACTTGTAATTTTAAATGGTATCCCTGCAATTTTACGTGCATTGTTGAGCAACTCAAGAAAGTTACTATCCATATTAACACCACTACCTTCGTGATCAGGTGAATCAAATTCATCTAACGTAAAGTATTTCATTTTTTAATCTTTTCAATTTCTTGTTTTATATCACTAACTACTTGGTTAAATTTATCTTCTAAAGCATCAGGAATACCATCCTTATCTTTATCTGTAAATAAACCATAAACAGTTAATGCCATCATTACTGCTGTTAAAAACATTACTATTGAAATTATAATTATTAAAGTTTGCATATTTATTTATTTAAGTGGCTACCATCGCAGTAACCTTCTGGGTTATTTGTGCATCCGCACTTGCATTTTACTTCTTTCATAGCTTTCCTTTTGGTGGGTTAAATTTGTCATCAAAAAACAATGCACTTTTAAGAATAATTTTATCCATTATATTATCTTGGTTTTGTAACATTTCTTTTTGCAATTCAATAACCATTTCTTCTAACCTATCTTTAGCATCTACAAGCATTTGTATTTGATGTTCTTTTTTTTCTATTGTTGCTTTTAGTCCATTTATATCGTCAGGCTTTGTTCCGCTTATAGAATTTATGAGAATTGGAATGCTCGCCGAGATTGACCCTATCAACATTAAAACGATTTCCTTGTTAGATTCTAAAACAGGATATTGAACAAAAGTTATAATAATACCTACTATAAAGAAAAATATAAGTAAGCTACCTAAATAGCTTCTTATCTCTTTTGCAACACCGTTTTTAGGTAATGTCATTTCTTTAGTTTTTGTGTTATTGATATTACAGTATATCCAATGGCAAGTAAAAGACTTATAGCTTGTAGAACAGGATTTATAGCACTAACTGAAAATGCTAAAGCAACTGCATTTAAACCATAAATCTTTATATCTTCCATTATGCTATTGCTAAATAGATGTAATCTACATTAAGTGTATTAAATCCATAAGAACTTGTGCCGATTTTAGGTTGGAATCCTTTTGTTGCTCCAGTTAAAAAATCTAAATCATAATTTGAAATAGATTGCTCTGCAATATTTAAATCTGCATACAATCTTTTATTTCTTGGGTTTGATGTACTTCTTACGTTATCATATATAATCCAATTTCCACCACCATTATCAGTTGTAGTTGCTTTAATCATTACGAATCGAGGAGTAAATCCAGTATCTACAACAGTTCCTGTATTATTTCCGTTCCCTGTATAAGACCCTATCTTTTGATAACCTGCTACTGAATGAAAGCAGTAGGCGATATAAGATTGACCGCTAACAGAAACACCATTACCAACAGAAAAAACAGATGATGTTGGTGCTGTATTATTCCAAAAAGCATTACTTGTTTCTTCCCCATTAATTCCAAATCTTATCGCTCTATCTGATTGATTTGTTAAACCTACACAATTTATAAACCAAGAGTCAGAAAAACTTGTTGCTTTTAAAATTATTAAATCAGGTTTGTTTATTCCGTGACCAACAGTAATTGTTGATGCATTTGATGTGAATTTCACAATACTAAATCCTGCATCTACATTCTTTTTTATAGTTGCTGTAACACTGCCGTCATTATTTGTTTCTGAAGTAGGAGCGTACCAACACCATCCAACGTAAGTTTCATTTAATCTATTTTGATTACCGCCTGTACCAAGCGTAAAACCATTACTGTCAAAAGATGTTAATGAATCTTCATTGTATTCATTTGATGTTGAATCAGAACTTAAAACTTTTGTTGCCCCTCTTATACTATCTAAAAGTCTGTGGTTTCTTCCATTACTTCTTGATTTTATCCACACGAAGTCAGGCTGAAAACCTACAGGAATAGTTCTTGCTGTATTATTTCCTGTCCATAAAACAGTATTAAAATTATCTGATGGAACTAATGCACCTGCTCCACCTTGAGAAAGCATTTTCTTTTTTCCTAAACTCATTATATAAAACTTGGAAGTTGATAATCTAAAATAGAACTTTTTGTTGAAAGTGCATTTATTTCTGCTTCTTTACTCGCACATTCAGTTCTTAAAGATGCTCTTGCATCTATAATGTCTTGTGGTGCTGCTATACCTTCTTGCGCTCTTACTATATACCAATCAGTTTTACCTAACTTACTTCCATAAATACTTTTTAGGTTTTCTATTTTTTGTGTTTTAAGTTCAGCTACTGTTTGGCTATAAGTTCTGTTTTTAATAGGGTAAGTAAAAACTTTATTTTTTGAATCCCATTCTATAGAGCCTAATTCTTGGCTTTGTTTAGTTGAAGGTGTTACTACATCGTAAAAACCAAGTTCTTCTAAACTTGAATCATTTAAATATTGTACACCTAAAATATTGCCCCAAGTTTTAGGAATTGAATTATAGGTTTTAATTGTACCATCTATATTAATTGCTTTCATATCTTATTTTTTTAACTTGGTGTTGTATCACTTGCATAGGTTAATACTGAATAATTAAAAACAGCATTTGCTGAATCACTAATACATTCTATCATTAAAGCGTTTGTTGTAGAACCATCGTAATCGTTTCCACCTAATTTGTTGAATGTTTCACTTGTAGCAGCGTTAGAATCTAAAGTTATTGTTTGCGAACCTGTAAGGTTGTGAATAGTTAATACTTGACCTGTTTTGAAGTTTGTAAAATCAAATTCTATCGCTCCTGTTAAAGAAGAACCCATTACAAAGTTTGTAGCTGCTGACCAATCTACAGTTACTGCTCCTGTATAAGTTGTTATGCTTCCACTTGCTGTATATCTGTTTTCTAATTTAGCGTGTGTTACTCCATCATCATTTAATGATATTGTTACTGCTCCTGTTGCTGAATCTCTTGCTATTGGTGCTGTTGCTGTTATGCTTCCTACATCTCCTGCATCATCTGAATACAGTTCTGTAAAGTTGTCATTACATTTATCAAAGGCATCTCTTATAGGATCACCTGTTCCATCGTTCGCTGTTGTACCTATATTTATAACTTGTTTAGCCATTTTTTAATATTTTATTTTTGTGTTGCATCTGCTCTATATAATGTTGTATCAGCTAAAAATGGTGTACCAGATATTTGTGTTAAATCTGCTGTTAGTGCAAAAGTACCCCAGCAACTTGGTGCTGAAATATCAGGTATATAGTTTGTTGAATATGCCGTATCAGAACCAAATCCTGAATCAGTTATCATTTGACAATATATTGAACCCCAATTTATGTTATTAGCCATATATATATAATTACTTTTTTATGTTTTTGTTATACATCCTTTTTAAATAGTTTTTTAACTTAACTATGTTTTGCTGTTTAGGTTTATAAGTCCTTTTAATCATAAAACCCAACCAGAAAAATTAGCATCCTTATCCGGATATACGTTATCATTATTATTAGTATAATATTCAGCATATCTTTCTGCTGCATAGAAACTAAAATGTTCTATCATTCTATCGGTGTAGTATTGTGCTGTTGTACGTTCTTTTTCAATTAAAAAATCTACTTCTGTTTTAGATACGTTTTCCGCATTTTCACTACTATGTTTATAAACACCTTTATTAGATACCGTGTAAGCAGCAAATGGTAAATACTCAACCATTGCCCAATGTACTAAACAAGGTTTAATATGGTTTTCAACTAATGTTGCATAATGTCCTGTTAAATTACCTGCTATAATATCTGTACTTATTTTATCATATAGCTTTGTACCTATATAATTTTGTATATGTATATTCTGTGCAATCTTAACGTATTGTATAAACTTATCAGTATCTACTCCACCTGATACATTAGTGTATTTTACAATATCTTTACGAGTAACAAATAATGCTTCAGCCATAACTATCGTGGTGTTGTAAAGTTTTTAGGTTTTATAAATCCCCTATTTTTCATATCTCTTGGTCTTTTTGCAACTTTAGCATCATTAGTTTCAGGTTTAAAACCTTCTTTCTTTGCTTCATTTACACTTATTTCTGCATTTGGGTTAGTAGCATCTGGTTTTACGCCTTTAGCCATATACGTTTTTCTCATCCAAAAATGCCTACACGATCCACCACCTTTGTAAAGCCAAATATCGTAAGTTGCAGCACCACCTTTACCCCACCCAGCGTTAACAGGTTGTTTACTCATTTGCATTATATCTTCTTTTCGGTATATCTTTTTAGCTGATACCATTTTTCTACAAAACTCCCTGCT
>Ga0181406_1000105_pt1 | contig 29578 bp, 30 predicted proteins | sample 29SPOviralmetaG_FD_130135 | JGI IMG/M metagenome (GOLD analysis project Ga0181406, IMG submission 130135) | Marine viral communities from the oligotrophic San Pedro Time Series (SPOT) site, San Pedro Channel, CA, USA - 29 SPOT_SRF_2011-12-20 | ecosystem: Environmental > Aquatic > Marine > Strait... | reverse complement strand
TAAGAGGTCGCAGAACAAAAAATCATAAGAGTTCCTATCGCCATCACCTTACCCTCCCAAAATTTGAAAGTTCTATAACAAGACTACCAAACTCCAAAAAACACATCACAAAGATGTCTTGCCCTATCCGTACCCAAATCAACAAATACCTCAACGGTGATGTCATGATGCCTATCCCAGAACCTGTGCTGGTCAATGGTCAAAGAGTGGAAAGAGAAGAGGGAGAAGCATACCTGCTCTCACAAGTGCTGGGACTGGTAGGATTAGAGGACACCACTCCTCCAAACCCACAATGTGCCCTGTGCGACAAGAGGTGTGAAAATAAATGGGGCAATAACGGATATCCTTTGACCGAGGGAAAAATCTGTAATGCCTGTAATGATAGGGTCATCCACAACCGCATCATGATGACACTTGATACTATTAAAGGGATGGATGAGGATGCTCCTGACGACCCTGAATAATTAATCTTGATTTAAAAAAACCAAAAAGACAAAAAACATTATATATTATATTTTTTATGTACGACCTCTTTTCTCAAACCAAATTTGAAACTCGGTATGTAAGAGCAGTATCATCCTATTTTCTGCGACCTCTGTCAAAATTTGAATTTCGCTTTCAAGAACACCTCACACATCTTTAATCTTTGAATAAACATTTCCACAAACTTTGAAAGTTTATTTACAGAACTGTACCATACCAAAACAACTCATGGGTAGGAAAGCGACCTTCACCAGCAGTCGCCTTGGACCGAAGAAGACAGTCTCCAACATTCCTGAACAGACAGAAGAACAGAAACTCCAAGAAATCTGGTTCGCCAAGAGGATGAATGAAGAAATGGAGAAGTTCCTCAAAGCACCTCGGCGGACAATCCCAGAAATCGTAGCAAAGGGAGACTATCATGTGTGGGTCGTGAACGACAAGGATGAAATAGTCTTTGACCCATACTTTGAAGAGTACGACCAATGCCGAGCACTCTGTCAACTCACAGATGAGATGTGTCATGAAGAATTCTCCAAGGAAGACCAGAAACTCGCTTGGGGTCTCATCAAGAAAACCAAGATGAAGAGTCGTATTGACTTTCACAAAATGACCACACCCAACAAGAAGTGGTGGCATCACTACATCGTACCCAAACACCGCGAGTGTCCTTACAACGCATCTGCGTATGTAATGAAGAACAAGGGCAAGAAACTCCGTATCGTAGTAGGCAAGATGGGGTGGCGGAGGAAGGAGTCTGCGGGAGGTCAATCTGTCTGGTGGGAGTACGGATAAGTAGAATATTCATCGTATAAATAATCAAAAAGACAAAAAATTAATTAGATAATTTTTTATGAGTACATAGGTGTTCCTTTCCTAAAATTTGAAACTCTGTATGGTAAGAGTAGCATACCTAAAATACACATCGCTTCTCTAAATTTGAATAACACTTTCCAAGAACACCTACACACAAACACATCGTAATGGCGGGATACAAGACGATTGAGTTCTGGAATCACCTCAAAGACTTTGACAATGGATACGAATACCTCACCTGCGACAGCGAGTCTTGTGATAAGTCCTATGTACATGAATCAGATGACTTGGAAGACTTTAAGCAAGTCGTTGCCAAATGGGGAGGGGCACACGGAGACTGCTTTCGTAAGAATCACGCACACTTCGTCAAGATGAAGAATCCTCTGTGGAAACTCGCAATCATTGACCTCACATATACCAAAACCAAGAACTCCATCAGGCACTGTATCATTTATGAAGGAGACTATATCATTGATGTCTCACAAGGTAAGAATATGAAGATGGACAGACACATCGTAGAGAATGCCCCACAATCTCCTTACATAATCAATTCACACATCGTTTGGGGTCTTGACGATGTCCCGAGTATTAAGGAAATCATTGATACTTTCGGGACACAGCAGTTGGAGAGTTGGTCGCGAGAGAAGTTCTTCACACTCGGTCCTGTTCCTAAACAGGTGGATAAGTGGGAGATTGCCAAGAACCTCGTAATTAATCTGTAATTTAAAAAATCAAAAAGACAAAAAACTAATTAGATAATTTTTTTATGTAAGACCTCCTGTTGAAAAAAACAAATTTGATTTTCCATATCCAAGAACCATTAAACACAAAATCCTCGGGGTTCTCAAAATTTGAATAACTCTTTCCAAGAACACCCACACCCAAAAAGGTCTTTAATCTTTAATCCTTTGAATAAACATTTCCACAAACTTTGAAAGTTTATTTACAGAATAGTAGTACATAAAAACCAATCATAAACATGCCGACCAACAAGAAACTCTCCAAAGGACAGAAGAAGAAGGCACAAGCACGACGCAAGAGAGAGCGGGAGACAAAGCAGGAAATCTTCCAAGACCGCCAAACAGCAATCAAGAACAGGGTTGATGAGTTGACTGGTCCTACCGCGAGTCAACAAGAAGTCAATGATGCTTGGGTACAGGCAAATCAAGAGTTAGGAGTGGGGCAACCGGACTCCTATGGATATGAAATCTTCAAGCACAAGAGACTCCTTGAATCCAATGAAAAAGAGAAGGCGGAGAAAATGACATTCGGTATGATGGCAATGATTCTCCCTGACGGTCCTGCCAAGGAAAAGGTCCAAGACTTCGCGAAGCACAGTGTCAATCGCTCTGATTGTATGATTCAATGGTCTACTATCATGGTGGAATGCTTTGAAGCGTACATACGATTCGCAGAGTCTCCCACCAAAGAGGATTGTCTCATCCTCAAAGGAATCCATGCGAGACTCATGGAAGTCATGTATCTACTTGATGAAAGTCTGGCAGGTCTTGTGGAGCACGGCATCATCCAAGAAGACCATTACAATGTCCAAATCAAAGCAATGAACCAAGAAGCACATCACTGGAAACCTATGGAGCGACTGAATCCTGAAACTTCAATCTATTTTGACTCATAATTTAAATCCTTTAAGTCGTAATAATTAAACTTTAAATAATAATAATATTAATAAGATAATTTTTTTTAGCGTCAAGAAACTCATAATAAAATAATAAAACAAGTATAATGAGTGATTCAATGAGACAAGTGTATAAATTCACACCCGAAGGCATTCGCAGTATGAGTGAACCTGATGCCATCATGACATGTGCGACTTTGATGGGACACAATGAAGATGAAGACCAAACCAACTCACTAATCACAGCAATTCAACTGGGTTTTAGGAGTAATGGTAAGATTGACTTTGAAAATGCGTATGAAATCATCTACGCATTCAATGATAGATTTCAGTCTATTCTTAAAGGTGAGACAGCGAAACATGTTGGTAAGCAAATACCGAATCACTTCACAGGAAAGGATAATAATGGGAAACCTATGGAGTACGAAGAATGGAGATGTGCGAAAGACTTGGCAAATCAAAATATGCCCAAGAATGCTTTCGTAGGTTTCTTTGAAAAGTATCTGTTCGGTGATTGGATTAATCGTAAGCAGGTTGTCAATTGGTTTCATAAACACTCACAGATTCCCGATGATACAGCACCCACAGAAATTAAAGGATGTCAGTACGGTAATGGTCTCTTCGCAACAAGAGACATCAAGAAAGGAGAACTCATTGCTTACTACCCGATGGATTGGGTAAGTGATAGTCGTCTGTGTCCTACTGATGATAATAAAGAGAAATACTCCGCTGACCAACAGAAATGGATTTGTATTCAAAATGCGGGGATTATAGGATATGGGAATCCATATGATGAACAAGGAAACCCTGAAAGGATTATGAAAGAATTAAGAGATGCCGAAGGTCGTATGACACATCGTATCAATGACTATGGATTCTCATTTTCCGGTAGTGATGGTTATGTTCATATATGGGGAGACCCATTAAGTAAACAACCGAATCATTGGTTTAGGGGTTGTATCGCCAATGATGGAGCGTACTTCGTAGGACAGACACCCAAAGGATATAGAGAGGAGTATTATAAGATGATGAATGGTAAGAGTGATAGTAAGTGTAATTGTCAACTATCAACTCGTATGGTCGCATCAAGAGACATCAAGAAAGGTGAAGAGATACTCACCGTATATGGTGAATCATACTGGTTTGGTGGAGCGATTAATCCCAATGGAGATGTAGCAGAAGTTGATGATGACTTAAACTATAATACTGCTGATGCTCTTACAGTGCGTGATGCTTTTAACAAGATGTCAAAAGGTCAAAAGAAAAAGGCGAAAGCAAATAAAAAGGCAATGAGAGAAGGTCAAGATAATACATTCAAAACATTTCGGGAGAAACTTGCTGATAGTGATAGTAATCCTGATAAGAATAAATGGAGAGTCTGTATCTGTGAAGTCAATCAAAAGGAAAACAGCATAGATGTATCATCTGTCATCTGTTCAGGTACAAAGGATAATGACTGTGTTGATGGAGACCCCATTCAGTTTTCAAGATTCTACTGATTCAGTATTTAATTTATTATTTATTATTACCATTAATTCATCAAATAAAGTTAATAAATCAGGATGCTTAACTAATAAGGTACGCATCCTCTGTACCTCTATGATGTTATGGACATCTAACTTTTCAATAGGAGTATCCATTTAGTATTAATACCTTTTTTAATTCTAATGTTGAAACACAAAAGGTCTCCCTAATTTAAATTAAAAACACAATATTTCAAAAATCAAAAGTATAATGGAAAAATATTTCTATACATTCAAAATGTAAAATCACAAAAAGTACGGTTTATTACAAACAAAGGGAGACCTTTTTTGCTGGAATCCAAAATTTGAAATATAGTATAAAGATTTAATACTATAAAATAATAAAATGCCTCACCACCTTCTCAATGACAAATCATACTCTTCGTGCCTTGTTGGGCAAGAACCGGAAAATCAAGAACAGATGAAAGGTAAGAAAAAAGACTATGTATTCGTATACTTACCTCCTATGGAATGTGATAAGTACTGTTTCGCTTGGATTCATAAAGATAATATTGGGGAAGAGATTAATCCCTCAATGAACGGTCTAACTCACTAACTTTCGCAGGACATTCAGGATTCTCCTTACAGTCCCAACACTGCCCACAATCTAATTGACCTATCATACCTCTCCTTGTTGTACCATCAGGCAAAGGAGTATCCCAATAGTCTCTACCATAACAGATTGATAATTCTTCACCCTCCTTAATATCCTTAATAGCATGAACATCTAAAAATGAGAATGCTACATTCCTTTTGTCAACATCGTATTCATCTTCACCTACGACAGATAAGTCATTAATCATATGGGCAAATAACCTATTATCATATCTTACATCAGGGTCGCCGAGTATCGTAAAGTCCTCAAATAATCCAACAGAATAATTACCACATTTTTGATTTAAATAATCTTCTTTTTTTACCAAGTCTTCATAATTCTCATATATATCTTGACATGTCGCATATGACCTTTTACCCTCTTCCGTCACCACAACCCAACATACAGGATATGTGGTAATGTACTCACCTTTCTCAATATCACGAGTTGCGAACAATCCTTCACCTCCACCTTCCACTGATGATTCTCTTATTTCACAAGGTCTTTCATCGCATTCTGCTTTCTCATTGGTTGCTTGAAGTATCTGCCAGACTCCCATCTTTGCTTCCTCAATAGTCATCTCCTTTTGAGAACCATCTCCTTTGTCCATTATATTACTTCTTTTTATTTTTATTTAACACTTGCGACGCAATGTCTAAATCACTGGTATTATTCTTTTGAATCTTATAAATGATTCCCGAACCATCCGTTGTAGACGCAAGAGTCATATCAGGATTATGAATGGATGTTGTGATTTCACTAATCACACGAGACTTGGTCACCGTAAAGGTATTCTCACTTTCACTTTGAAAGAAGAAATCACCAAATCCATTCTCCTTATTCACTACATGTACAATCGGTAGTGCCTCACCTCCATCCGCTCCACCCTGAAACTTATGGTCGCTCACAATATCACTTCGTACAAGATAGTAAGGTGTAAGCATCTTTCGTGCGAGGTGTTCTGCTTGAATACTCGCTGATGTCTGTTTCTCACTCACAACTGGTAAGAATGGTAGAGTCGTCACCGCTGCCGCGAACTTTGAGTCTTGGTCAATCATACCAATAGGCATTTGATTATTATACAGATTCGCTCCAAATTGATTAGACCTCCACTGAATAATATCACTCCCATTCACTACGGCATTCGTTGTGAGACTTCCCGATGGGTCAAAGACTATATTATCATTAATACGAGTTTGTCTCGTATCTGCCTGATTCTTTGAATTAAACTGATTATATGAAAACCCTAATATACCCATCATAGACCTATCCCAATCTAATTCACCCACATTAAAACTATCAATGAATATACCACCATCCGCATCAAATATCGTCCAAGGTTCTATGTTCCAGTTCATAGGAGCAAACTTCACAGGAGTCTTCTTGGCAGGTTCACTTGATAAGTCAATTTGATAAGGCATCATATCAGGTGTAAAGTCAGTACGCCTTATGCGTTTGTTCAAATACCAAACAGGCACTCCCGCATCAGTATTCACATCAGTACCATCAGGACCTCCTGCGTCAAAATTATTCCCAGTATATTCAGGAGTATGAAGTGATGTGAACTGAAACTTACTATTATCAGGGTCAAAGACTACGGCGGGAGCAGATGCCCCGACCAATCTCTTTTGAAGGTTCTGTGCTTGTTGCCATGCTGTGAGTGTCGTATAAACCTGCGTAGATGTACCAGTATAGAATGAATGATTATTCACATTCCCATTCAAATATCCAGCATAGAGCATTATCGCATCAGTACCATAGGCATTGAAATGAGGGTCAGGACCACAGAATCTGGAATAATTCACAACTCCATCTTTCCTCGCATTGATATAGTAATTATCATCAGCAGGTGTTGGGACAGGACCTCCACCAGTCCAAAACTCCGCAGAAATACCTCCTATCTCACTCGTATTGAATGCGATACACTCAAAGGGAAAGGTCGCACCTGCCTCTGTCTTGTTAATCGTCCTCTTTAACGCAAATCCAAAGTACATATCATTTACTGAATCACCACCCCAAGCATTATCCTTTGCCTTCTCATCATGATAGATGAAGAGTGGTGCTGATTGCCTCTGTCCTGTGAAGTTTCCATTCGCTGTTGGGTAGGTGATTGGTTCTGCTTCATATTGGTCATCTCCAAGATTTTGATGAGTGAGAGGGTCAGGAGCGGATGGTCGGTCTTCAATATTCATATGAATAAACCGAGCATTCTTGGTATTGAGACCAACATTCTTAAACTGACTATTATTTTGATTCACCATACTCGTTGTAGAATCAAATAAAGTTTCATCTTCCGCTTGGGAATCAAACCATGCTTTTAATAAAACCAAGTTTTCAGGAGTCCATTCAAATTGAGTTATGATTTCACCATCTCTACCATCGGCGTAAGATAAAGCATTCATCATACGAGGATACTGTACATTTCTCCACGATTTCAAAGGAGCATCACCCACACCAACCCAATCATCACCAGCATTATTACTAATCTGTTGACACTTCTTTAAAACTTCTCTTCCTGTATACCATAGGTCAGGTCTCTTTACACCTATCGTTTGATAGTTCCTCATATAATCCATCACTCTCAATCCATCATCAACCGCTATTGAACCCGGTACTCCTGTATTAAATCCCGCAGGTGATACGACAGCAAGATTTGACCAGTAATTCACATAGTTCTGCTTCTCAAATGTGAATGCTGTCGCACACCCAAAACCTTTATAAGTTGAACTATCACTCTCAATAGAGACCTCAACCTGTTCCATTCCACGAAGAGACTGTGTCGTTGGTGTCGCTCTTACTGGGACTTTACCTCCTGCCTGTCCTATGATAGTACGGGAAGCAGACCTTTCATTGAGTTGTGTTGTAAGATTATCAGCGATGCTTTGAGGTGCTTGAAATCCTTTCTCTAATGATATTAACTTATCTTCCTTATACTTAATCCATTCACACAAACAAGGGTCTCGGGCATTATCAGTATCACCATTCACTGCGAAAATATCTCTGTTCGGTCCAGTATTATCCACATTCGCAGGGTCTCCAAAAGGGTCTTGTGTTGATTTATACTTCGTAGTGTCAGGTACGAAATATCCATTCCGTGTCCTTTCACCGAAGTATTGGTCTGTTAATACGAACAGAGTATATCTTGAATTATCATTCTTAAATTTCCAAAGTCTGCTTGTATCTTGGTCAGGTGTTTTATCTCTCATTGAGTCAAAGTTCGGTCCTAATGGAGCAGGTGCTGTACCTTCCTTATAGTATCGTATGTCTTTATAGAGTCGTTGAATGGCATATCGGCACATCATCATACATCTTCCGTGTTGGTAGGTGTCCTCTGGTCCGTTTGAATTCTCTGGTTGAAGAGTATTCACCCATTCAGGATGATTATAATTTGAATCATTAGGGTCAAATAAGTCTTTATCAGCATCAAATCTTCGGGGTAAATGAATATATCCCTGACCATTCGTGTTCTTATAGTATGATAATGATAGATGTACTTCATTATCCTTCAATTGATATGTCGTACTTTGATTCCTAAATCCCACATATCCCGCTCCCCATGGTTCTAAACTACGAAATGGAGGATAAGGTTCATCAACTGAATCATTTGCGATATTAAAATACTTTTGACCGAGGTCTTGAACTGTCTGTTCCACTTGATATTCAGTAATGAGATTCTTACCTGTGAGTTCAATGACACCTTGACCACACCCAACTTCACTCACAAATCCTGAATGAACAGAGATTTGGTCGCCGGGATTCACCTTAATACCTGTGCCTGTCTTACAGGTAAATTGAGAGTACTGTTCTTTATTGTTCGCTTTTCCTTCTTCACTGTTAGACCGATTACAGTCTACTAATATAGTGTCGGTATATCCTTCCATTATATTATTATATTTATAAATAAAATTATTAAAAAAATGAATTTTAAGCAAATTGAATACTCACACGACCATTTTCAAGAGTAAGTTGTTTGATAGTTTCTAACCAGACTCTCTGTAAGTATCCCGAAGCACTTGCGACAGAGTTAGACCAAGTCATATACAGTTCAATACCACGCGAGTTAATCCTCTGGTTGTCGCCAAGTCTCCACCCAACGAAGAAAGCAGTACCTGATAAATCAGTGTCAATGTGAGCACCGGGCGGACCAGTGAAAGATTTAGTCGCACTGGCGACTTGGAGAGACCCACCAGAGAGCGATTCACCTTCCGCAGAATAGACTTCACGAGTCGTGTACGGAGTAAGACCTTCGGTTGAAGCGGTGTTGTGAAAATGTCTCGCAGAATTATCAACATCAACGGGATATAAGAAAGTATCGTTGTATTTTAAGTTGAGAGTCGCAGTGCCATTGACATTGGCGACACTTGTCGCACCATTTGAATAGTCTCTTTCAGGAGCATCCGCTCTGTACTGTCCGTTCATCGCTCTTAAACCGGGTGTGCGGTCTTGAACACCCATAAAGACACGAGTAATAATACGACCAGCACCTCCTACATTACGAATCAACTGGGTCGTTGGAATCTGTGCGTTATTACCAGCGACACTGTATTTGGATAGACGATAATCAACATAGGTGAATGTGAGATTACGATTCGCATTCGCATACGCAACCATCATCTCCTGTGGGTAGTAGATGTAATCAGCAATGAGTTGAGTTTCCGTTGGGTTAATCACAGCAACACCATCGTCATGACCGGGGCAGTAGAGTCTTTCATTTTGAGCAGAAGTGAATATTTCTAACTGGACTAACTCATCCATCATGTACAGAGGAAGTTGCTGGGTGCGTAAGAAAGGACAGAGGTCAGCAATAGAGACCTGAAAGTCAGGGACAGCACGAGCAACCGACTTCTTCAAATTAGTCCAGTATCCCGCTTTATAGATAGGATGTCCATCACCCTCCGCTGCTCCCTGTGTCGCATCTTTGTTCATAAACTGCTCAACACCTCCTGTATCACACGAATGCTGTTGAGAGGTGAGGAGAGGACACCAACCATTGTCAATATTGATTGCTTCTGCTTCGGTGTTTGCCGGTGCCATCACACCATCGCTGACAGTCGCGTTATTAGGGTTAGAACCCGCCCAACCGAACTGAAAGTTTGCTGCTGGGTCAACCGTGTTGTCCTTGTATTCAAAACCATATGCCATGATTCTTGAAGTGAGGTACTGTTCTCTTTCTTTATACGCTTCCTGTGAAACGAAGAGACCTTTGTATGCCATGAACTGATTGAAATCATCAATTTCACATACGGTCTTCGCACCAATCGTTAGGCGTACTCTCTGGATAAGAGCATATAATCCAACATTGATAGGGAGACATGAGTTTTGGTTCGCATTCGTGAAACCGAACTTAATCTTTGACATAGAGTGAAGAATACCTTTATTCTGGAAGGCGAATCTAATGAAAGTATCATTCTGGACGACAGGGTCAAGAATATCAGTAAGAACATCCATACTTGTATCCGTAGGGATTGCTCCTATCTTTAAAAGGTCGGGGATTTGGTTGGAGGAACTGACGGCAGGTTCAACTTTACTCATTTGAGAATCTTGATTTGGGTTGTACGATTGAGACATTTTTAATATAGATATATTAAAAATTTTAAAAAACTAATTTAAAAAAATTGAGAAGAGGTCTCTCTACGAAACTACCTGAACACCACCATCATTAAAGACAAGTGTGTTCTTGGCGTGAATGAATAGGTATACCGAGTGAGGTACATCTTGGGTGATTCCCGTTTCTAACTGGACACCCCAGTTCTCCGTGGAGAAATCCTGACCTTCATCACTAATACTATCATAGTTCACACCAACACCGAAAACAGAACCACCTTCGGCAACAGTCTTGTCAAATCCACCAACGAGTGCCTGTTGCGAAAGACTTCCAATAGGACAATCAAGGAAAGTGTTGTTCGTAGATGCCATGGAGCGACCAATTTGACTGAAACCTCTTACAGCGTCCATGAAGTTTCTTTGGAGTGCTGGGTCAACAGAGTTATTTTGATTGTGATTACCGACAACAGTGTTCGGTAATCCTTGCTGAATCGTGTCAAGGTTGTATTCTAATGGGAAACGCTGACCACCTTTCATGAAGACCGCCTGTTTGATAGGAGCAACCGAGTTGGTGGAAGAATCCTCATCCAAATAATTATTCGTACCTCCTACAAGAACACTTGTCGCCATACCGTCTTGTCTTAAATTGTTAATGTTCTGGGCAGGTAAGAAACTCATAAATGCCCCTAATACTCTTGATAGACCAAGATTGAAGTTAATGATGGCGTTAGATGAGTTAATAGAGGTGTAGTACGATGAAACTGACTTGTATTCAAATGTACCCGATGTATCACTATCCATCGCAGTCGCTTCGGCAACGAGTCTCACATCTTCTAATTCATAGTAAGCGTTCGCAAGACCAACTGAACCATCCTGTGTGTATAAGACATTGTTATCAGGAGCGAGGTGAATCTCAACCAAGAGACCCTTTGTCGCTGCTAATGGGACTGCCTGAACACCATTGAAGAGACCACATGGCAGATGACAGCAGAAGGAGTTGCCCGAACCACGCTGGGAAGGGATGGCAAGTACTGAATCTTTGAAACACTTAAAGTTAGGCATAATGAGGGCAGTCTCACTTAAATGCCCGATTCCATCTTCTAATGAGTTTAGGACTGGAATGAAAGAGGAACAGAACCTGTTGTAATGCTTAATGTGTTCTATGGTTTGATGAGTAATTTGAGATTTGATGACAAGTTGGTCAATGATAGAGTATACACCTAATCTGTTGTTCTGGAAGGTTTCATCAGTTTTGAGAACATATGACCCAGCACCCGCACCTGTATCATTTCTTACGCGATACTTACCGACGAGTCTTACAGTACGACCTAATAGTGCTCTCTGCTGTTCGCCTATAATGAACTGAATAATAGGATTCCCATTTTTGTAGGAGATAGTTCCCGACGACGCGACATTGGAAGGAACGATTTCAAGATTTACGGTTGGTTGTTGGTTTGACATTCTTTTATGACAGACTTATAAAAAAAAAATTATAAATAAAATTTTAAAAAAAAGAGTTTTTAAACTTGAAGACTAATTTGATTACCTTTGATTACTATTCTGCGTATGTGATGGACGAAGTTCATCCATAACTTGTTCTTGACCGGTTGAAGTCCAGCATCCGTTTCAGTATATTCAATCTGTAAATTGAAGTCTTTACCAGTCGTATCATAAGTTCCATCCTGTAATGATAGAGCACGACCAATGACCGCATTCTCGTGATACTTTCTAAACGATAGAGGGCGTACACCACAGACCGCAAGTGCCTTCTCTAACTCAATGAGCGGTTGCTGTCCAATGGAAGTCTTGTTCGCAATCTTACGAGTACTTACAGGACGACTTGGATTCAACTGACCATTGTAGAACCACTGATATTGGGTCGCATTGTCCCAAATACCAACGAGTCCCGAACGAACGGAACAGATGGATTGGTCAAGACAACCCTGCGGACCATCCGTACCTGAACCATGGTCATCTTCCTTATTAGGAGGAGTCTCAACATAGGTACAACCAGTACTATCAGGTATGACATCGGCAGTATTACCTGAACCATTAGCATTTAACATACCCAGTTCTTGACCACCATATCCCGAGATTTGAACATAATCAGGATAGACCTGTGCGTCAGTGGGTACTGATAGAATACCTCTCGCTCTCGTTTGATTGAGTGGGAGTCTTATGTTCGCAACAACATCACTCGCAAGTTGAGAGTACTTGTAGTTAGTGGCAGATAAGAAGTCATAATTAATCGTACCTCCTGATTTCATCATAGACATCATCTTTCTTACATATCCCTGAGGCATCTCTAACTTCTGTAAGACGAGATTGACATCGCTGACCTGATAGGAAGCACCTGTGAATCCACCAACAAGTGTTGGTTCAAGTCCTGCTGCCACCGAAGTAGAGACAAGACCGAACTTACCAAGAGTACCCGTCACATCAATACCCGAACTATTCTTCATAGTTTTATCTAATCCTACTTTAATCATACCATAGTATCCTCCCGCGACAGTCGTAGGTTTGGTTGAATCACCGACCGCCCAACCAATAGACTTAATCTTACAGAAGTCATTACCCGAACCAGCATTGTCTTCAACCTTGACGACCTGCTGTGATTTGACAGCAAGAATGTCAATCTGCGTATCACAGATTTCAAATGTTTCACCAACAACAAGAGGGAAGTTGGATAAGTCAGTCATGTTATTATCACGCTTGACATAGATAGTATCAGTTGTCTTGGTGTTCGCCCAAATCTGTGCTGCTCCTGATAAATCACCGACGTCATGACCACTGATAGAGTGGAAGATGGGTACAGAGCGGAAACCTCTTACACGAGAGACTTGGTCTAACTGTCTTAAACATTTCGGGGCATCTTCCAGTAATATTTCTATACGAAGACCTTCCGTCAACATCGCAGGGAAGACACGGTCATTGGAGAATATACCGGTATTGATAGGAAGTAAACACTTAACTTCATTTTGACCTACATTCGCTTTCGCAGTTCCAGAGACACTTCCATTGTAGGCATCACTGAACTCCGTTTTCACAGGTTGGAGTTGCGAGAGACCCCATGTATAAGGTTGAAAGTATGGGTTATGCCCGACATTATTCAAATCACTCTTTCTTACACCACGAGTGTTGCGACACGCCTGTGAGAAGTAAGTACTCCCTTCGGTCAATGCCCGTTTCTTTCTAATCGTATCATCACTTTCGTAATCATACTTAATAGCAGTAAGAGTGTTGTAATTTTGGATTTCTTCAAGTAAAACGCCTCCTGCTCCTCCCGAGTAGATGCGAATGTCTTTGATTAAGACCTGTCCTCCTAATTCTGCGTCTAATTGAAGACGAGTCGGGGCAGTTGGTAAGGTGTTAATATTGACCGTCCATTCAAGGTACGATTCTTTCGGTTGGAAGAAACCAACAGAGTTGGCGGGGATGTTGATGTGGATTAGACCTCCGTCATTGAAGGTAAGACCATTCTCGGCGGGGATTTTGACTTTTGTTTGGACGATAGGGATTTTATCATCGGTGGACCAGAAACTCATTTTTAATTATGAGTTATAAAAAAATTTTAAAATAAAAAAAAAATTAAAATACTGCGACACCCGAACTTTGAGGTCTTGCTGATTGAGTACTTTGTGCGACTTGTCCTGTTGAGGCAACAGAAACAGGAGCATCTTGTTTCGCAACCGCCTCTTGCTGTGCGACTCTTTGCTTCTGTTGGTCCATGAGACCTCCTGACTTGGTCTTTTCAAACTCTGGTTTTGCTTCATCTCCTTCATAGTTTTCATATGACGAAGCAATATTGAGACCAACAGCAAGAGGAGTGAAGATAGGAACTGCCATACTTACAGCATCAACGATTCCTCCCGCAATCCCAAGTATGTTTCCTCTCTTCTGTTGAGCATCCATCGTACTATATGAACCAGCAATATCTTTCACGATGTCCACACCTGCGACCGCTACACCTAATCCATGTCCTACAACATCACCAATCGCTGCTGCTGACTTACCACTCTCCCCAGCAACCTCCGCGACCCTTGATATGATACGAGGTATTCCACTCGCTGCCTTTGTAGTTGCTTCACCTTCTTCTCCTATTTGACCCACTCTTTCAGCAAGTTCACCATAAGTCTTGGATGCTTCGCTTGACTGGAAGGAAGGACTCACAAAGGTTTTAAAAGTCCCCATCTTTCCCACTTCACCTGACGCATTCGCAACAGCACGGTCATACTCTGCCGAAGTACCTGCGTTTTGAAGGACTTGCTCACCTGCCTGAGCACCTGCTCTGCCTTTTGCGAGTGTTCTTGCCCTTTGTACCGACCCTTGAAGTCTCCTTGCGTCTCCAATCATTGTGAAAGTATCCTTTGTATCCATACCTAAATCTTCTTCTTTATCAGTGGTTCTTTGACCTCTTAAATCTTGAAGTGAGTTCTGTGTCTGTTGTTTGATATTGCCTATATTGTTGTTAATCGTGCGTCTTGTTGCCTCTGCTTGATGGAGGAGTGAATTACCCATTCCTAACATACTTGATGCTCTTTCGTCCATTTACTTTTTAACTTCTGTGTTTATTTTATTTTCATCTTTTTTATTTTTATTATCTTGATTAGGGAGACCTTGCCCAGCAAGATTCGTAATAGCATCAGCAGGGTTCTCTTTCTGTCCACCCAACGCGATTACCTTCTCAAATTTGTGCCACGCCTGAGGCGGATTTTCAGTGAGATTGAGGTACAGGAAATCATACTTATTGGGTGTCGCTTGATGATATATCTTCAAGAAATTATCAGCACCTCCAAATTGGTCTCCCATCTCTTCGGCAATCTTTGACAACTCCTTATTATTAGGGAATGGAGAACCAATAATCATGTGCGTCGCATTAGACCTAATGACTGGTGAGACTTTCCGGTAGTTTTGAGAGGACATCAGTAATAACTTAATACCATAGTGCCTGAATCTTGATGCGAGTGAGTTTATCTTTGGTTCGCGTCCTTGACGACCTTTGAATATCCCTATCACATCATCTAAAATCAAGGCAATATCAGGTCTCATCTCTAAATCATCATAACTCTTCTGTTCATCAAGGATTTGGTCTAACAACTCATCACTGTACTCATCATAACATGAGCAACTCTTCTTTAAAAAGCGTGATGTCTTATCATTGTAAATCGTAGGTGATATGACTATTGTATCATCAAAGTAGTCTTGACCATAGAAATTACTATTGAGTAAAAGGTTAGAGATAATCGTACTCTTACCGGTACGGATTGGACTTATCATCAATAGTAATGCGGGAGGTTGAGGAAGGTTAGGATGTAATGGTTTCTGTTGTTCTCTTGGAGGGTCTTTGACTGGTAATACGACAGGAGCATCCATTTATTATAAGAGGTATATTATTTAATAATAAAAAAAACTACGCAAAACATACCGACCACATATCATCGGGGTCTTGGGGTTTGACTGCTTTTGATACTGCGTGATGTATCGCTTGTTCCTTCTGTTTCTCTTCTTGTTCCTTCTGTTTCTTCTGTTTCCTTGCTTTACGCTTGACTTCATACTTTTCAATTGCTTTTTCTTGTATGGCGACTAATAGGTCTTCATCAAGGTCTTCAATCGCGTGAGTCTTGACAGTCTTTACTTTCACAGGTTCTTCCTCTTCACTTTCACTCTCCATGGGGTTATGTACAGTATTGAGATTCTTTGCTTCTTTCTTCGCCTTTGCCTTTGCTCGTCTCTCTTGTTGCTGTGCGAGTTTCTTCTCTTGTGCCTTTCGCCTTCGTACCTCCAATGCTTTCTTTCTTGCTTGTGCGAGATGTTCGCGTTGAGAATCGCTTATCTGTCTTTTGGGTTTCTTCTTGGGTTTCGCATCCTTAAATACCTCTTCGTCAGGTTGTATCTCTTTGGGTTCTATTTTCATCTCCTCTTCTTCTTTGTCCAACTCTTCTTGAATCTCTGCTTTGATAATCTCATCATCACCTTTGAAGGCATCTTCGGGAGGTTCACCTTCTGCTACATCCTTGATTGCCATCTTGATTTCCGCATCATTGGTTTGAACAGGTTGAGTTGTAGATTTTAACTCTTCAACTGGAATTACTTGTGGTAAGAGGTCCGCCATTTATAGAAGATATAGAAAATTATTTCTAAATATTTTCTAATTCTTTCAAAAAATTACTAAAATTAAAAAACTAAAATTATTTATCCTTTCCAAAGATATTTTACCGCCCAGTAATTAGGACTGTTCTTATCCTTCCACGCTAAACTACCATCTTTCTTTCTAATACCTTTTGCTCTTGCTAAATATGATTTCCTTTGTTCTGCGGTTGCTGTACCACTCCTGAAATCATCCATACCTTTCGCACCAAAGTGAATCAATCGTGGATTACCATTTGCCCCTTTCACATACACTGACATCTTCTTACCTGCCTTTGAGGACTTGAAGGGTTTGTAAAGTGGTTTATTAGTCTTACTTGCCATTTATTCTATACTTATAAAAAAGGTCTCCTTAATTAAAATTAAAAATGGTATTATTTCAAAATCAAAAGTAGAATGTAAAAAATATTCTGTACAATTTAATTTCAAAATCAAAAAAGTTAGTGTTTATATTTCAAAAAGGGAGACCTATTTCTTACCTTTATGTTTTGCCCATAAGTCCTTATCTGCTGTTGATTGAGTCTTACCACCCATCACAAATGAGTACACTCTTGCGTGTCCCCACTGTTGAGCGGACATCTTACCTTTGAGCGATGCTCCACCTACTTTCTTACCATCACTTGCCCTGCGAACTGACTGTGGATTAGATTTGTGAGCACCCCTTCCCCTTTTTGCTACTTCTCTTAAAATACTTGCTGATACTCCTGTCTTCCTTGAAATATCAGCGATGCTATGTGCTGTACCTTTTGCGAATCCATATTTCTTGTTATATTTCTCTTTATTACTCATTTATGATACATATAGATAATTTATCCTCCACCAAAATCTTTACCTCTTAATCGTTCAGGTTGAATGTGGAAGGTGACGACAGAACACCCTGTCAGGTCTTTTGTAGTGACTCCGTTCTTATCTGTAAATCTTACTTCAACTTGATTAATATATAAATCAGCAGGATTATTAAGAGACACATAATACCTATCGTGTGCCTCGTGAAACATCTTACCATGGATACGACCATTGTAATCACTCTTGGGTACGACATAGACTAACTTGGAAGGGACATTACGACACAGATTAAATGACTGATGATTGAAAGGTAATACTTCAATCATCATAATATCAGGTTCATCTCCAAAGTCATCATTTCCAGATACGACCCACTTGCCCCTGAATGTTGGACCTACCTTACTACCATCTATTGATGAGGTGACGCCATCAATCGTTTGAAAGAGGTTTCGGTACAGGATGCCCAATGCTCTTGCCATATTAGGAGGGTAATCATCAGGAGTTGAGTAAACACCATCAGTATCAAAAAACTCTTCACCCCAATCACCCTTTTCAACGATGATTCCATGACACAGTTCAGGTGCTTCACTTTGAGCGTCAAGGAGTTTATACCGATTTGGGTAAGTCGCTGCCACTCCATCCATACCATTAAAGAAGTAATTACGAGTCTTCAAGTATTCATACATCCACCCGACCAATCCCGCAGGACCCCAATCATCACCATACCTCGCATCACTTTGTGAGACCGCCCATCCGTAAAAGGTTGAACCCTCAACCCAAGGACGACTCCCATCTTCTAAATCAGGATGACCCGTGATTGCCTCTGTATTAGCACGGTCATTCTTATCCAAAGGATAATTATAAGTCAGTCCAGTTGCGTCAGTCCAGTTAAGTCCATTTTGGTCTGTTGAGAATTGGGTAAGTTCAAGATATTCGTTTTGAGTAGGGATAGAGAACAGAGGATACATTGCCCAAGTGTTCATACCAACAGGGAGTACTTTTTGGGTTATATCACCTGTCGTCGTAAATGTAGACATAATGATTTGATTAGTACCTGAACCATCCAACTTACTCATAAGTGTAATCTCCATCGCTTCACCTTTCACTTCAAACTTTAAACCGATGAACTTTTGACCAGCAGAAATAATATCATCTTCGTCAATTTGGAGATTGGGACGACCACCAGCAGTATTTCCATAATAGACTACGGGAAGCATAGCAGACATACCTTCGGGATTGTCTTGGTCAAGGTCAGCACGAGGTACACCTCTTATTAAATGATAAATTGAAATGACTTTCTTACCAGCACCGCCTTGTTGCCAATACTTTACGACGTAATCACATTGCTCAATATTACCATCTTCAAAAGCACCGACGAATTGGTCAATCTCGGTACTTGAACTGACTGTACCGAAAGTCTGTGGTCTTGAAAGTCCTACCTCCCATCCTCCCGGACAATTAGTGAAATCAACTATCATAGAACCTTCAACAACAGAGAGAGGTGCTGTACGACAGATGACTCTCCCTACATTATCCCAATCACCCGCAGGATGAGGTTTAGGAGGAGAAGTGTTTGCTGTTCGGGTAATCGTACCACCTTCAAGACCACCTTTCGTAGTTGTTGCTGTCCAATGTAAGTCCCAATTATAACCTTCCTTGTTCTGTGTGAAAAGACCTAACCAAGACTGAATAGGTGGAGAGGAAGTGTAATCAGGGATTCTTGGAGCAGTGTTCGTACTCTTTTGATTCCCGTGAGAAGTGATAGTGAATCTTAACTTACGACCAGAACCCGCTGGGTCTATTGTACATGTCGCAGTCCTATAAAACTGTGGCATACAGATACATTCTCTCATTGCCTTTTGAATCAGTTCAGCATATCTATCACCCGGAAGGTCTTTAAGGTCTAAATCTCCGCCCATATCATCCTCATCGTCTCCTATCACTGTATTCATAAGGATTGGGAAAGGAAGACAACCGACTTTATTTTGACTGACAGATTCTAATAGTTCATCGTACCACCAATAGAATCTATCGCCAATATCTAATTGAAAAGACATATCGCGATTTACCTCGCAATTGACAACTGCGATTTCACTATTGGCAGGTACTTTAATCGTATTACGCAAATCATTCTTGTAGTTGTTTGGGTCTTCTATTCCCATCGCTGCTGTATCAGGGTCATTTTCAATCCCTGTTCCCCAATCACCGAATTGTTTTTGACTTGACGCTGTGAATAATAACTGTGAACTCATTTTTTAATTAGTAGAAACAAAATAAAATTAATAAAATATTTTCTATTTTTAAAGAAGTATGCCAGTAGGACAACAGACTCGTATTAAAAAGAGTGGTAAGATGAGAAATAAACTTATAAAACCAGTACAACTGAACTATGGAGATGTAGACCCTAAACTTCAATACAACATCCCGAAAGGTGTAGAAGATGACAAGAAGGTGAGACCCAAGGATGTGTTTGAAGGTTTCAAGGAATCAAAGAAGTCATCTAACAGGAAGAATGTATCATCTAACAAGAAGAAGAAGTAATCTACCTATCAATGATAGGGGATATAACGCTATTTAATAGTAATCTAATAGCAATCTAACAGTCTTTAAAGGGGAAATTAGACAAAGTAGACATTTTTGGTCTTTTACAAGAAAGTATGATATGGAAATTTAAATTTAAAATTTATGAATAAGAATATGATAAATATATTTTTTACTTTTTTAAAAAGAGTGAAGTACTTTTATTTTTTTTTCTAAAAAAAGTGAATTTTTTCAAAGTGGTTTATTACGGGAAAATAGACCTCTAAACACCTCGTATATAGGTAAGCATATAGAATACTGTAAAAAAAAGGGTGGTTAGACGAAGACGGGGAGCGTCCCAGACGAGACCTCTTTTTAGGTATGAATCAGGTGATTTCGCCCATTTCTATTTACTTGGGATTTACCTATTCGCGTTTTAACAGCAGATTTTTTATATTTCTAAATATTAAGAAATGGAATATTCTCAATACCAAAAAGAAAGAATCGCAAATCAACTTTTGGAGTTTTACAAGGATGGCAAGTACGCATTTGATGATACGAAGAAGAGACAATCACAGACTCATTACAACAAGAAGAGTGAAATAACGAGGTGTGTTGATAAGTGGTGTAAGACCAGCGACATCGTGAAGTGGATTATCCCGATATTAGACTATAACTTGGAAACATCATATGAGGAGTTAGAGAAGGAATGGGATAAGAATCATCGTCTCGCAATCAAGGTGGAGGACTGGGAGAATAAGTATCACTACATGGAGCAACATCTTGAACAAGAGGCAAAGAAGTTGATGAAGGAAAAGATGGATGAATGGGTGAGTGAGAAGGAAGATATTGCGAAACTTTATGAAGAGTTAGAAGAGGTAAAGAACAGAAAGAGTGAGATGTTAAGGAGACACACACGAAGTATGAATCTTCAAGCACAAGAGAATCAAAGACTCTTGAACTGTGTGAAAAGGATGGAGGATGAATTAAGAGAGAAAAGGACAGAGGATGCCGAGGCGATGTTGAATGATAAGGCAGACGCACCGGGTTTAAGAAAGTCTGTCAAGAGACTTGAAAGTCAAAATACTAAATTAGATAGGGAGACCTTAAAACTCCAAAAGCAAAAGATGGAGGGAGATGTAAGGTATCTTGAATTAAAGACAAAGACTGATTCAATCATTGCTGATATGAAAACAGAGTTAGAAAAAGCAAAACTCCAAACGGAGTACTATAAGATTAAGGATTCGGTCTCGGTTCATCAATCTCCTCAACAATCTCTTCAATCGCATCCGCAGGTTGAGGAGGTTGTTCTGGGTCAGGAATAAGAGGTTCAGGTTCGGGTTCAGGTTCGGGTGAAGGTTCTTGTGAATCTTCAACAGGTTCGTCTTTCTTATCATCGGGTTCAGGTGGAGGTTTCCTTTCACAATCAAAGATATAACACTTATCACTCAAACCTAATCTACAACGACAGGCACATCGCGACTGCCATATGACTAATAATAAAGTACCGACTGCTCCCAGTGAAAGAGCAAATGCTCCTGCGAACTGGTCAATCGTAAAGTCTTGAAGTCTGCCACTTGGAATCTCTACGGCACTGGATTCACTCATCTTTATTGTAGACTCAATAAAATTTTTATACATTCAATAATTTTCTCATTTGATTTCTTCTTCTCTTCTTGGGTAGGTCCTGTTTCTTTACGGAGGTATTCAAGTTCATTTTGATGACCTAACATCATATCACGGTATGAAGTAATGTCTGCTTCTAACTCACTGATGACACCCTTCAATCTCACAATTTCATCCTTGTCTTTCATGTGTTCCTCTGTGAGTGGTACTTCGGTAGTTGTTTCTTCAACAGGTTCTTCAACTACTTCATTAATTTCACTGGTAATATTGGACGACCCTTGCTCGTCTTCATTGGGGAGTTGATTGACGACAACACAGTCATCCATCGTCGGCATCTCAACACCACCATTGTCAAGTTCAGCAATCGGTTCAGGGTTCGGTTCAGGATTTTCTTCCTTAAAAGCAGTAATAAACTTACGATGGCACTGAATGGTGCGACCATTAAGACTTTGAGGTCCTGAAACCTGTACCACAAGAAAGGTCTTTCTAACCTCCTGAATGAGACAGACTTCATCCTCTTTAACGAGTTTCTTATGCTTACCTCCTGTAATTGATACTTTCTGTCCAACTTTGAACTGCTCTGGGGGAGCATCGTCATCAATCACGATATTAGGGTTCTGTTCACCAGTAGTACTGATATGGTCAGGGTGGTCTTTGGGTAGTCTCTCCATTTCATCAATTCTCATATTCTTTATTTAATCTACATAATATTCTTTTAAATATTAACGCATACATAAATCTATTTTTTTAAAGTGTAATTTGTGAGATGTGTTGAGAGACTATGACCTCGTATGTCTGCCTGTTGCTGTGCCTTCTCAATATCTTCATCTGTCGCATTATCCCAGTCTTCTATTCTATGAGAGTAATACTTGGCAAGAAGGGTGGTGCTGACAGATGACCCAAGATGTGTTTTCGTGAACTCCCCGAGTTTGTGCGAAAGAGAGTTGCGAGTGAGCGGATTACCATTTGAGTACGACAGAAAAGGAGGCATAAACTCTCCCTTAATTTCTGGAATATCAATGTCCCTACTTCGCAACCAAAGGCGTATGATAGGCATAATAGTTCTATCAATTTGAATCGTCTTTCGTCCATGAATCTTGCTTGTTTTATACTTGTTCAATATAAAAATAGCAGTCTTTCCAGTCGCATCAATCATACACCAGTTGGTCTCATTCTGTGCCTCTTTGGTGATAGTCTGCCACTGTCGTCTCTTGATGAACTTCATATCAGCAAGTTCATTGCGGAGAGGGTAGAGTCTATGACATTGAAGGACAAGGTACATCATCAAATCATTGTGATTATGTTTAATCTTGACAGGGTCTAATGATAATAATAGGGCATCAATATTATTTTTAGAAACCTTATCCATAGTTTTTTTTTGATTCTCGGTTAAACCGGATTTTGCCATCTGTCTCCCAGCATTGAAGTTCAGTACATCTCGTTTGCCCTCATAGTACTTGATGAGCATATCATTCTTTGGGACTTGTGAATGAAGTGCTACTAATACTGAATTGTAATAGTTCCTCTGTGTCGTGGGTTTCAAGTGTTTCACACACTCTTCAACCATCTTGAAATCACTCAACCAATCAAGATTATCAAAGGTTTTTCCATCTCCCTGACACATTAAGAATAGATTTCGTATATTGGATATATATATCTTGATAGTATTGACACTATATGGTTTGCCTCGTTTCTCTCCAAAGTCAAGGATAGATTGCTTGATTATTTGTTCCATTGTTTTATTATATTATACACAAAAAACTTTTAAATATTACAACGCTTAAACTTCAATATTAAAATCAAAAACTTATCATACAATGCGAGTGTTAGAGTTGTTCAGTGGTACAGGTAGTGTTGGAAAGATATGTAAGGAGTTAGGTTGGGAGTGTGTATCATTGGATATTGAGTATAAAGCGACTTTCAATGTAGATATACTTGAATGGAATTACAAGATGTATCCCGAAGGGCACTTTGATTTCATATGGGCAAGTCCACCTTGTGAGTCATTCTCTCAACTTCAATACAGTTGGGTTGGTCGTAAGTTGAAGGATGGTACAGTAGTGAGTCATGATAGTATTAAACAGAGGGAACTGGAACAGGGATTACCACCTGTTCGTAGAACGGAAGAGATAATCAATTACTTTAAACCGAAGCATTTTGTAATTGAAAATCCATCAAATAGTAGAATTAAAGAATATATTGATTACCCCTCGTATGTGGTTGATTACTGTGCTTATGTGAACTGGGGTTATAAGAAGAGAACAAGGTTATTTACGAATCTTAAAACCTTTCAACCTAAACTGTGTAATCCTTTGACTTGTAAGAGTATGGATACTTTATATCAACATGATAAGTTAATAGGTGCGAAAAGGCATAAGAAAGTCTGTGATGGTGGGTACGATAAAAGGAAGCATATCAAAGTAGCAACTGGTTCATCTGGAAAAGGTCTCCCTAAACACACTTCAAAGTTGGATAGATATAGAATACCACCAAATCTACTACGGGATATTTTTGCTACGGCATTGTATGAAAGTTGATTTTTTTAATTTAATGTTTTGATAAGGGAGACCTTTTTAATCAAACTTAATGACTATTTTTTTACGAACTATCTTTAAAATGGGTTCATTAGGTGGTACATAGTCCTTTGGTGGACGACCTACTTTACCATAATTACCTTTGAATTTACTGAACATTTTAATAGAGTGATAGATTATCTTTCAATTTATAACCATTACCCCATACGACTCCGTTATTCGCATCTGGAAGATACAGTACGGAGAGTGGAGGGTAAAGGAACTGAACATTCTTATCTCGTTTTTGAATATTCACAAATTCAACATCTATCGCTCTTCTCTTTTGATACTGATGCCATCCCCATGCCTCTGCGGTTTCAGGAGTCTCATAATAGTATGCGGAACAGTGGGTAATCACAAATTTCTCTGTGTCTATCGTATGGAGTCCTTTTTCAAACTGGGGTTTCACAAAGTCCTTCTGTTTGGTTAGTACAGGACCTCTCATCCAACCACCTAAATAGCAGAATCCTTTCACATTATCCAACTCTTCTAACCTGTCAAAATCTAACAAAGCATCATCTTCAAGTACGATGGCATTGTGAATCTTATTCTGCTTGATATGGTCTATGAGTCTTAAATGACTCTCACTACATCCTGCGACACCATATTTGTGATTATCTTTCGCATTCCAATAGAAGTGATATTTCTCATTAACATCCTCCAATGATAATTCTTCTTTACCATTACAACCCTTGAACCGAATGTATCTGTCATCATCCTTGTACTTCTCCCACCTCTCATCACTGATGTTAATCACAAACACCTTATAATCTTTCATTTATATATAAATACATAAAACTTCTTAAATATTAACTCACTAATATTTTCCCTCATCAATACCCGCCAGAAAGTCCTTTTGACCTTTGCCAAGTTTCTTGGGTTTCGTACCCTTCTTGTTCTTGCTTCCCTTTGGGCGACCCCTCTTCCGTTTGGGTTCTTCAATACCAGCAAGGAAGTCCTTCTGGTCTTTGGAAAGAGGTTTCTTCCCTTTCCTTACACGAGTCTTCTTCTCTTTGGCGACAGAAGAGTCCCAGTGTCCATGTTTCTTTAATCCAGCAACGAGTTTTGCTCTTGGTTGTGATAGGGCAAGTTCGGGTTTATTGAGTTTGTGATACTTAATGTAGATTTTGATTTCAGCGAGGGTGGAGTTGTCATTGGGTTTAGGCATTTTAGGAGTAATAAATAAAAAAAATAAAAAATTAAAATATATAAATGATTAAATTATTAACACAGGTGGGGGTTTATTACATATTATTCGGCAAAGTCTTCGGGTACAAACTGTCCTGATTCAATGAGTCGTGCTTTGGTTGTACCATCGCATAGTTCGTTGAGGTGTTCCCATCCAATACCATAGACAAGAGCATCAAGACACTTTGCTTTTGCCGTTGCTTCTTCCAACTTCTTCTTGTTCTCTCCCAGAGGGTCTGGGTCTTCTACAAGAGTTCCTTCGTGAAACTTGGTGTACACCCTTTCTCTTTCTTGAACTTGGGAGATGAAGAAGTCATCGTCTTCCCAGTTGTTATTTTCCTCTCCATAGATTTCTTTGACCTTTAAGATGAGAATCTGCCGATTGGCGAGTTCGTCTATGGACTCCCCGATGATTCTTTTGTGTTGTCGGTTGAGTTGGTGAACGACTTGGCAATAACCAATCAATTCATTTTTAGTCATTTGTCTTCTAAATGGGTATTCCCCATTAAATTCGCTTTCTGTATAATATTCACCCTTAATAGTTTTGTTCTCCTCTTTGAGTTTCTTAATTTCTTCTTTGAGTTGCTTGATTTCATCATCCTTGATTTCAAGAATTACCTTCGCACAGGTAGATGAAGGAGTATCAGGTTTCTCCTCTTTGGCATGAAAGATGACAAGTTGGTCTCCTTGACTTTTAATTGTCTCTTTGAGAGTTTCAATTTTTTGTGTGAGTGCTTCAACTTCATTATAGAGTTCATTCTTTGCTTTGATGTCCATTGTATTCTTTTTTATAAGTATTACTTTTGTATATCAAGTTTCAAATTTAGATTTATTTATTATACGCTCACAGCGAATAAATAAAATAAAAATAAAAATATAACAGTGATGATACATCCATCCCATAGTAAGAAGGATTTAATAGAAGTAATAGAGATGTTTGAATTATATGGAATCGTTGACTACCGAGACATGACAAAGGAGGAACTACGGGTCGCAGTATGGGATTATGTGAGAGATATAGGATACATTAAACCTGACCAAGAGTACTTCTTCGTAGATGATGCGAATGCTTTATTGAAGTTTCTCAATCATCCATCACCACGGCAGGTACTGACATCACAACAGTTGGAACAGATTACGAACACTTGTAAGAATCTCATATTTTATTCTAAACAGTGTGCTCATCAAATCTCTGCGAGTAATTATACTGACTTGGATGAGATTATTGATGATGCCATAGAGGTCTCTAAAAACGGAGACCTACCGATAGTTCGTAGAGCATTACGACTTTTAAACGAAGATGTAAAGATAGAGACTGATATTGAACCGGTAATCACTAAACGAATTAAAAAAAAATTATTAAGGCAGGAGCAACTTAAAATTAAGAATGTGGGGAAATTACAGGTTAATCAGGGGAAAGTATTAGTGGTATTTGATTAGACAAGACAGGGCAGGGCATTTACAACATCAAAGAGAATATCTCGGCAATCACAGGTTAGAGCGACTTTTTCATCATAATTCTTGTACTCGGCACGAAGACGGTCATTCAATTCATCCTTGTCTTCCCATACCAAGTCCTCGGGTTTCTTGATTTTGTCAAAGACTTTCTCATTGAGGTTTCTATTACTGAACTCTGGTTTGTCTCTGCCCAATTTACGACGCTGATATGATTTGCCTTTGACAGACAGAGTGAGATTCTCATACCATTTGGCGAAGTACTCTTGAACCTGTGAGTCATTGGGATTCATCGGCAACCAATAACGATTCTCCCTATCAAACTTCATACTCATGTAATGAGGCATCCCATAGGATACTTTGATGAAATCAACCAATTCTCTTTCAGCATATGCTCTACGAGTTTCAGCGATTTTACGACGCTCACGCTGATATTTTTCACTGGTCTCTGCTTTTTTGAGTTGTTGTTCATACTTATTTCTCATCAGGTCTTTTGAGGAGGTGTCATCCCGAAGTCTGTATGGGTGCTCTTTGTGAGTCTTGGTATAATCAGGAGGGTCGCACTTCCATTTGATTTCTTGACCCACACGATTTTTGAATCCATGAGGTGTACCACACTCCCCGAAGGTCTTGGGTCTTTCTTCTGTAATAAGTCCAAAAGGGAGACCTCCGTGCTTGATAAGATTTCTTGCGTGGAATAGACACAGAGGCGGACGGTCATCTTCTGTGCCTGACATCCACATTTTCTTTTCTTCTTCTGTGAATGATTTACTTGGACGGTACTTGATATTGAGTTGTGGGCATCCTTTTTCATACCCACCAGAACCTCCTGCGATGCCTGTCTCACGACACCACACACGACAATGGCACATCGTGGGGTCATTTTGAGCGAGGTCCATGATTTCTCTTTTGACGCTCATTTTATTTGGGGTATGGTACAGTTCTGTAAATAAACTTTCAAAGTTTGTGGAAATGTTTATTCAAAGATTAAAGATGGGTTTAATATTCTTGTATAGCGTAATTCAAATTTTGGTTTAGTCCAAAAGAAAGAAACAGAGTTTCAAATTTGCTTTGGGGAACAGTTGTGAAGGTCGTAAGAACACTTACAACATAAAAAATATTATCTATTTAGTTTTTTGTCTTTTTTAATTATTATTTATGATTACTTTTAGAACCACATCTTCTCATCCATCCTCTGTTGATTGTCATCCTTGGCACAATGCTCAATCAGGAAATCAGTCCATGTCTTGACCAGTCTCGCTCCAAAGATGGACTTGATGTTCTTGTTGACGCTATTGACGATTTTATCAACCTTTGAGTCAATACCGGGTTCTACGCGGACATGGTAGTCGCTCACACCAGAGACTTTGACGATGAGTTCTTCGGCAGTCGTGATGAGTTTTTTGAGTTCGTTGAGGTCTTGGGTATTGAGATGAGGGACGATTTTCAAGCGTCTCGGGTAATTTTTCCAGAGTTCCATGTGCTTTCCTTCGTATTTGAGTTCCATACTATCGCAGAGATGAGTCCACTCGCACCACTTCCAAGTCGCCAACCAGTGCCGTCCGTGTCCGCCCATAGACAGATAATCTTTGGCGGTCGTGGTGAACTGTGGATGGACGACCATCTGGGGATTGACCATAGGGTCATCTTCCTCTACACCGTCCCACTGGGGAACACCCTTGACTTTCTGTACTGTGAACCTATAACCATCAGGATTGTCGCCGACCATCAAATCCTCTCCTTCCTTTTTGGTCTTGGTGTTCAGTCGGTCAAAGAGGTATTTGTGTGTCTCCATTGCTTTTGGGATTTGGTCTCCCTGTGGCATCTCGGTCGGGTGTTTGAGAGTGTCAAAGGTGAGCACCGTTTCATTTGCTTTGGAGAGACAGTAATCAGTGATTGATGATTCAACCCACATTGTCTTGGTGTGTGCTTCACTCTGCTCTCTTTCACTGTCCCAGCGGACGACTGCTGTCTTGAACTTGGTTTCTGCCTCGGCAATCTTCTTTCCGCTGCTGGACAATGTTTCCATGGTTTGCTGTGCGAGTTCCTCACACTGTTTCTTGTATTGCTTTTCTTGTTTCTTGTAGTCCTTGTTGGATTTCTTCAACTGTGCGACTTGGTCTTTGAGTCTTTGGACTTGCTGGGGTTGTTGCTGGGGAGGTTCAGCACAGATTTCAGCATTGACCACGATGGTCGGTTGGTCTGCCCAGAGTGTCGCAGGATTCACCTGTACTGCGACGATGGGTCGCCCAGCAGGAGTGTTCATTTGCTGGGAGTGGCGATGACGGTTGCGGTTGCCGGGCATTCTTGGAGATGTGTTGTGATGTGTTGTGATATGATGTGGGGTTTGGGTGCTCTTGTCAAGCACAATTCAAATTTTGGATTAACACACAGACAGAAACGAACTTTCAAATTTTGGGAGGGGAACAGTCAGGAAGGTCATAAAAAAATATCTAAATAATAATGATATTAATAATGTTGTTTTTTGTCTTTTTAAAATATGATTAAATTATACAGAGTCAGGGAACTCTTCCCTAATATATTCGCGAGTGGATTCCAAGAATCTTTGAATTGATTGGGTACGATGTTCTGCCCTTTCCCTTTGACGCCTGACCCTGTCAAGACGCAGACGCTCCGCCTCCTGCTCACGAAGTCTTGCTTGACGCTGATTTTCCCTTTCTTGATACTG
>Ga0181406_1000102_pt1 | contig 30017 bp, 43 predicted proteins | sample 29SPOviralmetaG_FD_130135 | JGI IMG/M metagenome (GOLD analysis project Ga0181406, IMG submission 130135) | Marine viral communities from the oligotrophic San Pedro Time Series (SPOT) site, San Pedro Channel, CA, USA - 29 SPOT_SRF_2011-12-20 | ecosystem: Environmental > Aquatic > Marine > Strait... | reverse complement strand
AGCCAGTGTACTGATCTCACCACCTGATTGCTCACCTTGAAATGATATAGCACTCTCTCTACCACCGTCTGTATCTTCATGGGTAGGGTTCTTAGTGGTAAGGTTATCAAATGTTTGACTGACTAAACTAAATGAGTTGAATGACTCAAAGTCTACTACATCACTAGCTGCTGCTCCAGATGCAAGCACAACGTCACTACCGTTAGTGGCTGTGTAGTCTGTGCCATTTATAAGCCGTACACCGTTAAGGTAGACTGATATAAAAGCACCATCTGTATAACCATTTGTGTTAAAGGTTGTTTGGGCAGCAGTGGCTGTAAACGTTTCTTTGTTTTGTATACCCTGTGGTACTGGTATTGGGCCTATATATCCTGACATGTTATTCTCCCTCCAGTGCCGCTACTTTAGTTTCTAATGTTTCAATCTTTGCTATTGCTTCTTGCAGTGCAGCCGTTAGCAATGGCACAATTTTTGATTGGTCAATGCCTTGATATTTTGGAATTGTATTACCATCAGCATCTAGCTTGTTATCACCGACAGAAACACCATCAGGTAATTCTCCGTTTTCTTTCCAAATTTCTATTTCATTATGTGTGCCATCAACTGCTTCTGGAACTACTGTTGCAGCTTCATGAGCTATAAAGCCATCTACTGTATTGTCTGCATCTGCGATGAAGTTAAACCGCTTTGGTTCTAATTGTTTAATTCGTGTTATTGCACCTGTTAGGTCAACCACGTTTTCTTTTAAACGATAATCTGACGTAGTAGCGTAAGAAGTAGTGCTATTATTGTGTGTAATTTTACCAACATTAGTACCATTAGAATTTTCGTAATAATGTATATAATGAGTACCTGTTCCACCATCTAAACTTCTATGTACATGCCCACCTAGAGACAGGTCAGTTGTTGCTGTTATTAAAGCTTCACCATCCCCGTTGGAATAAAGCTGTAATTGAGCATTACCATTTCTTACGTTGTTGTTATAGCTTCCACCTATAAAAACATCACCATCGTTATCTACAACTATTCTAGGATTACCATCACCATCAGACAGCACGATGTGGTTGTTTCCTGTGCGAATGTCTACGCTACCTTGGTTGCCGTCATAGCGCCCAATGATGGTGTTTTTAGAGCCAGTTGTCATAGCCTCACCAGAGGCATGACCAAGAAATACATTTTTTTCACCTGTGCTGTTGTATCCAGCGTGGTCGCCTAAGTAACTGTTAAACGAATTAGTAGTATTACTGTACCCAGCCGACATGCCCACAACCGTATTGTCTGTTCCTGAAGTCGTGGAGTATAAAGCAGCATTACCTAAAGCAGTATTCTGAGAACCATCAACATTACTGTATCCAGCGTCACGACCAACAAAAGTATTTTGTGCGCCTGTTGTATTTGCAACACCTGCATCCATTCCAAGTGCAGCATTATTTGCACCAGTGCTTACCTTTAACGCTTGGTATCCAACAGCAGTTTGCCCATTAGTTGTAGTGTTTGAAGATAAGGCACTTTCACCTAAAGCCGTGTTTTTGTCACCTGTTGTAATAGCTGCTCCAGCGTTCTTACCAATAGCAACATTATTATTACCACCAGAAACTATAGCTGCTCCAGCACCTTCTCCCAAATGAACATTGTCTGTGCCTAAGGTTGCTGTAATAATTGACCCATCAGAATCTATGCGTAGCCTCTCAGTAGGACTAACACCATCAGAACCGTCATTAGTCTTGAATATCAGATCACCCTTCTCATCATCAGCCGTACCGTCATGGCTACCTTGAATCTCAGCTAATGTACTTTCCTCACCGCCAGACTGTTGACCTTTGAAGATAACCTTACCTTCACGCCCACCATCAGTGTCTTCGTGCGTGTTATTTATTATGGTAACTTCTGGCGTAGTATCAGTAGCTGTTACGTCTTGGACGTTAGCAACCGTAGTGCTTAGAGTTCCAGCCCTTGCTCCTATGTATCCACCCATCTAGGTTATCTCCATATAAGACATCGTGACCGACAACTTATCAGCAACGCTACAGTCAACTTTTATTATATCGCCTACGTTCATGTTTATCTTTCCCTCAAGTGGCACAAGCGTTGAGCCGCTAGGAATGGCAACATCTTTAATTAAATGTGCTGTAGTGTTCTGCGTTTGGCTAGTTTGTGTCGTTGTACTTTCCAAAGTAACAGATGCCGTTACCTGAGAAGTATGAACGTTAGCTAGCGTCATACCTAACATAATTATCGTACTGCCAGTTTGCACAGTGTAGATTGTTTCGGGCGTTCCAGCAGTAGCTGGCGCAACATCCCTTGTTATGAGTTTAAAATCGTTTGCCATGTGTTAACCTCCTAGGGCTATTGCTAATGCTGTGGCGTCTTGCCCAGCCGCAAGAGCCGCTGATGCCGCCGATGCGTTTTGACTAACTAATGCAGCCGCCGCTGATGCCGCCGATTCCGAAGCTTTTGTGCTACTTGTTGCCGCTGAAGCAGCCGACTCTGAAGCTTTTGTAGTCGAAGTTGACGCACTGGACGCCGATGCAGTTGCACTATTTGCGCTTGCAGTTGCACTATTCGCAGACGCCGTTGCCGATGTAGCCGCTGACGCCGCATCCACAATCAGCGCCCACTTAGCGCTATCTGTGTTTGTTGTTAAAGGTTGAGATCCGCTAGATGTATGAGCAGTTATAGCAATGAATATGTTATTAGTGCTGGTATCTTTTACCAGGTCACGCACAGCGTAAGTTGTGCCAGCACCCCAGTTACCTTTGAACACACCAATCTCTTGCGTGATGTCAATGTTACCTGATGCATCAAAAGCAAAGACTTTGTTTGCCCTGGCGGTAGCATCCTCAGTAAATGTAGGATCTGTTATTGTAGTTGTCTTAGAACCCTTAACAGACCTGTTTAATTCTTCTTGATGCTGTTGCACCATAAACGTCAGTTTATCTAATTGATCTTCAAAACTTGCAGCAGGGAATGGATCGTTAGCAACAAGGTCTAAGCCTTGCGTTAAAGGCTGCTCACGAATAATTGTTAAGCTTTCACCACTAGCTGGCGCAGTACCCATAGTAACATTGCCACCACTAGCACTACCGACACCACTTACAGTGTAGTTTGTAGAAATGCTTTGTGTAGTCTCACCACCACTTGCATTACGTAAAATAACAGTAAGATCATCTTGATCAAAAATCTTAAAGCCATAAGCAAAAACTGTTGTTGAGCCATTGCCGTTATAGCTTACTTTGTTTGTTGCACTACTAACTGTCATACCGCATCCTTTGCTTAAAACCTTTTATCACATATTTATTTGTTTGAACAGTCATCTAAATCCACCACCTGTTGCGACAACACTTGATGGGGGTATAAAAAATTCTTGATCGTTCTCTCGTTTTATTCTGCGCTCCATGCGTGATAAATAACCTGGGTTTATGCTTTCTTGTAATTGATACCATATCATATAGTCTAATGTTTGCTGAGTATAGAAAAGATTAGCTAAAGGTGTATTGCTTTTTATTAACCTTACTAAGTCACCGCGCACATCCTCATCACCAATTAAAGCCTGATCTCTAGCTCTCATCAAAAGATCTAAAGCGTCAAAAGCAGTATTTATACCTGGGCCAATAGCTGTCTCTAGCGCACCACCACCAAATCTATTTGCTTGTCCAAACAAAAAGTCACCATAAATACCAAGTCCACCACCTTGCATAGCAGCAGCTAAGAAAGTTTTAGCATCAGGTGGCCTAGGCTCTCTGCCCTTCATTACCTCTTTTGCTTGCAAAACCATGTATCCAAGAGCTGTAGTACCTACTACTGTGTTAACCAATCCAGCATTAGCGCCTAAACCCCTACTAAATATTTCACGCTTTTGTTTAATCCCAGTGCCGTAAGTATGCCGTCCTAAGTTTTTAGTAATACCTAAAACTCCAAACGATTTAAATTGACCAACAAATCGTATTGCCTCACCAGCAGCCGTACCAGGGCGATAACCCTGTCTTAGTATTGCTCTTTCTCGTGCGCCAGGAGAGGGAACAGAAAACTCTGCTTCGTTTACTAACAAGTTAAAAACATTTTCTCTTACAGACTGATCTGGTATTTCTCCAGGCACTATATATTCTTTACCATCTGGACCTTTTTTGACACCTTTTCTAACAGCTTCCCATTTTTTACCGTCTATCTCATAAAGGCCCAACAATCTTTGCATATCAGGTGGCAGACTATCAAAACGTTTACCAGCCTCTCTTGCTAAATCATTTGAAATCATCAAAGTAATTCCACGTTTGTTTGCTTCTGTCCAAGGCTGTAAAAGGTTTAGCTTAAAAAATGCGTTTAAATACTTTGAGGTTTTGCCAGGAATATCGTCAGATGCGTTAAATCTTGACATAAAATCACCCAACTGACTTTGAAATCCAACGCCAAGCCTATCAGCAAAGTCTCGCATCTCCTTGCCACTCATACCTTTAAATACTGCGTTAAAGCTATCGCCCCAAGCGTCCATTAAACTGCGACCTTGGTACATTCTGTTTGAAGCCATAAACGCTACGTCACTAAAAGCAGACACAGCAGCACCGCCAAGTTTCGCCATAGTCTGCACAGCCCTATATCCGTGCATCCATCTAGCCAGTGGCGTGTGTGATCCTATGTTAATATCACCAGTAACCTCTTTAAGCATAGAATCAAAATTAACTATAGAACCTTCGCGTTTAAGATCTTTAACTTTCTTTGGATCGCTTCTGTGTTTTTGTAAAAGTTTTTTCTGCACACGCTCAAACATTGCTTCTGGATTTGTGCCAAGCTGTTCCATAAGAGCTGTAGATCTAATTGATGACTGTAAGTCTTGCACAAAACTTTCTCTTAAAGAGCCTCGACCAAAACTTTGATTGTATTTATACCACTCATCAGGATCTTTAAAAGTAAAGACAGCGCTTTCGCTACGTGCTTTTGCAATGTTTTTAGGCCCTGTAAAAGCTCTACCAACTTCAGTTCTATCTGTTGCTATTCTTACGCCAGTCGTAATTGCCTCATAAGACCTTGCAAGAAAAGCTCTTTTTAAAGCGTCATCTGCATTTACTAAATCACCGTTTGCAGTTTTAGACCAATTTAACCTGTCAGTTTCCATCATGTAGTCAACCCAGCCCTGTTTACCTAAAGCTGTCATTTTCCCAGGATCGTGGCTAGTCCTAACTACTCTGCCCTCTTTTAAACGTATGTATGCGCCAGCTTGATTTTCTCTTTTAAGAGCAGACCTTTGATACTTAAACATTATTTCAGCAATAGCTTTTGCATCTTTAGAAGTTACTTTAGCTTCCGCATCTGTTTTTGGATTTTTAGTGTTTAAGTTTCCTAACGCGCGAGTGACCTGTAGTTCAAAATCTTTACTCATCTTGTTAAATTTTGTTAACAAATTTTTTCGATTTAAATTACTAATAAGACCGCCAAATATTTCCCCACCTATTGAGTTCATTAAACTATCAACAGATCTTTGCGCTCCCTCAAATGGCGAATTAACACCAACTAACAAAGCCTCAAGTGCTAAAGAAGGGTTTTCTACAAGCTCATCTGCTTTGTTTGCCAAATCAAGTATTTTTTGCTCTACGAGAATATTTTTGTATCTATTTCTGCGCTCAAGTTTTTTAGAAAGCTCTGCTTCTTTTATTAAATAAGCACCACGTTCAAATATGTCATCCTCAACAGCGCTTAAACCGCTTTCAGCTTTTCGTTTTGTTTTAACGTCTTGCAATTCTTTTATGATTTGCTCAAGCGTTTCATCGTTGAGCCGACCATTATTTGCATCATCAATAAGTTTTAAACAATCAACCATTACGCCCTCGACATACAAATTGTTCCAGTTCTTACTAGCTCCACATACGCATCATACGTTTCTTCAGCTTTAGCAATTTCTGCTTCAACTTCATCAAGCTCTTTTGCGGTAAGCTGATTAGCATTTTGATATTGTTTAATAATTTCTTCATTTCTCTGCACCTCCGCATCAAAATTATACTCATCATCTATTGTGTCTAAAGCATCGTCAAATTTTTGTGCAGCTTCAAAATCGCCAGCAATGTCATTTTTAGGATCTAAGGCATACCTAGCATAATATTCAGCCTCGAGATCCTCTAACTGGTGACTTATGTTTGCATGAGCTTCATCAACATCTTCGCCAGTTCTGGACATTCTATCTGCAATGATGGCTATTTCTTCGTCTGTGTGCTTTACACCAAGGTAGTTTAATTGTTGCTTTATAGCTTTTCTATTTTCTACTTCGGCTTGATAAACGTCTTTTCCTTCAACAAAAGCCTCCCAGTCAGCAGCTTGGTTTTGATCAGCAGCAGCAAAATGAAGTTTACTTCCCTTATCTTCATCTCGTATTTTTTCTAACAAATCGTTTTTAGCAGCAGTGGTGTCTAAATTTGGATCAATATATCCTTCCTCTTGCGCCCTCATTGTCATATCATCGAGCGATCTACCCTCTGGGTTGCTTACACGACTTACGTAATTACCACGCTTATCATAGTAGCCTTTAGCACCTTTTATACCTATAGATCTAAGTTCACCTCTATATGTAGGATCATCATCATTTATACCGCCCTGCCTACGAATAAAATCTAAAAAACTCTCAGGTTTTTGAACATGCCTTGGCATTACAGGCGTAACATCTATAGCGTTATCGTTTAAAAATTGGCGCAATGCTATAGCTCCAACCTTTTCACCCCCAAGCGCTTTGTGTGTTTTTGCAGAGTTTTGTCTTTGCCTACTTGCTTGTAAATCTAATTGTGGCTGATCGACCTCTACATCAGGCATGTCTTTTATTTGTGCAGGTAATGCATCATCTGCCAATCCAACATCTCTTGCTACAGAAGCTGTATTTACCTTTTGTCTGCCAAACACACCAGCAATAGTTCCTAGACCACCGCCAAGAAATGTTCCCACCCCTACGTTAAGCAGCGCTTCACCCATTGTGTAATCAAGTTGTTGCTGTCGAGACAGTCCATAATACAAAGGCTCTGTTACAACAGATCCAGCAAAACCCTCACCTGCACCGATAGCTGTTCTACCTTTAATTTTACCAAACCTAGCCATAGCTTTAGCTCTAGTTGATAAACCAAAATACGGAATAAAAGCAGCTCCAATTTCTATAGGATCTGTGGCAGCAGCAACTAAACTACCTCCAAACAGCGCTGAATAACCAGCAACTCCATTCAATCCTTTTTGTATAATAGCGTTTCTTGCTATTTCTGCTCGTTTGTTCTTTACAAGAAGCTCTGCTCCTTCACGAGACATTGGCTCGTCAAATTCTATGTAATCCCCATATTCTTCGTTTAGTGCAAATTCACTAATCAACCTACCATCCTCAAGCATTTTTATTACGTCACCTTGTAGCGTAACAAAGGGATCTTCGGCTAAATCATTAAGTTCTGTTCTTAACTGCTCTGATCTTACATCGTCAGTTTCGATCATTAAGTCATCTTGTAGTCGTTTTACTTTTTCAATACGCTGATTGTTTTGCTCAAAAACGTTAGCTCGTTCTGTTGGAGTAAGTTGATCTAGCGTATCGCTTTGCAATTTAAGACTTGTTTTAGCTAAATCAAAAACAGTAGGAGCGTCTTTTGCTTGTCTGTACACCTCTCCAGCAGTCACAGATAAATCCGCAAAACCTGTAGCCCTAATAACAGCGCTATCTTGCTTTAGCGGTCTAGGACGCATTACTTGCTCTCTTTCTGTCTTATTGTATTGTCAAGCCCTGGAAACTCAGACCCAACAGGAGCTGTACCCATAGAGCCGTAACCAGTACCAGTGTAAAGAGGCCCACTTTGTATTTTAAAGCCTGTTGCAAATTGCGACAATGCTTTTGGTGCTAGAGCAAACTTAGAGTCTCTAAGCTTTGTAAAATCCATGTTTTCTAAATCTTTAAATTTTATTTCAAGAACTCCCCCAGGCATTGCAGGGTCATCTCCCATAATATTTGCTGGGATAAATGTACCATTAAGATTGTAGTGAAGAATAAGACCATCTCCAGTTCCATTGTTTAACCACATGCCTGTAGTTCTTAAAGAAGCCTCACTTACTTCTGACTCTTCTAACAAATCAAGATTAGGAGCTGCTAAAGGCGCAAGGTTAAATCTTTTTAGGATGTCACTACTTAAAATTTCTTGTGCTGCATCTTCTATTTTTTTGTTATCTATTCCATTTGGAACAATGTACTGTTGATTTTTTGTAATATTAACTTCACCAACAAAAATGCTTTCTACAGATTTTTCAACTGCATCTGTTACATTCATGCCTCGTGAAGTGTAATAAAGAGAGAGCTTTTCAACCATTTCGTATTGTTCATTAAATAATCTTTTTGTTGCTGCCCCATCACCGCCAGCAAGCAAAGCAGCGTTATAGTTTTGTACTTTCGGCAAGTTAACTATTGTTTGCGCTATACCTGTAACGCCAGCCGTAACAGAAGTTGGCTGTCCTTTTTTAAGTTCTGCAACAGAAAGGTTTTTTATAGAAACAAGATCATTAGCAATTTTTGCGTCAGTCATATACATTGCTTGAATATAAGTTTTGTTTAATCCCTTACGCCGCAAGTTTTCTAAAACCAAACCGCTATTCTCAGGGCCAAGCTGATCCATAACAGACTGCAAATATCCAACAGCATCTGCCCCTGCAACTTCTTGATTTGCTATACTTTCTATAATTAAGCCAGCTTCAGACTTCGATAGAACAGGAACAAAGTCCAAATCATTCAAACTTTGTATAATCCTACCAGAGTTTATCCTATCCTGTATCCCACTTGTGCCTTGCTGCACGGCTTGCACAGAAAGATCTACTGGTTTAATATTTACACCGTCCATCTTAACCGATTGAGCAAAACCTATAGGATCACCCTCAACAGACATTGCTTGTCTAAGATTACTTTCAAATTGCGTTATTACAGCAAAAGCCTTTTCTTCTAGCTCTGTGTCTACTCCATCAAGACCTTGGCCTTTTATTCCTTTTTTATACTGCTGCTTAATAGCAGAAATGTTTGTTGCGCTACCTTTTCCAAGGTTCGCTTTGATGCCAAGTTCTCTTGTAAGATCGTTAAGGTATGACAAATCGGAATATTCTTTTTGTAACTTTACACGTTCTTCATTGCTTAAAAATTGAGAAGTTTCAGAAATTTGATTTGCAAGTTCATTCATCTGCTCGTTTGACTGCACATTGCCTTCAGACACCTGACCAATACGAACAGTCATTTGATCTGATAGCTGAGATGAAAAACTTTCTGCTACTTTTCTTGCGTTTTGCTCTGCTAGGCTTGGCCCCTCGATAAAGCTTTGCGTTCCCCCAACAGACTTTAATACTTGCGCTTGATCATCAGGATCTAGCATTTGAAGCAAACCATACACATAAGCAGCTTCGTTAGAGCTAAGAGAGGTTTTACCCTCTCCTCTAGGGTCAAGAGAGTCGGCGGTGACACCGTCACGTAGTGCTATTCTGATTTCATCAATAAAAGCAATTCCGCTAGGCGCATTCTCAGCATTCTTTTCCAACGATCTGTAGGTAGCTCGTTTAATCATTTCTCTTTGCTGTTCGCTTAAAACATCTAGGTTTCCAGCTCTTATCTGTGCAAGCTTTTGAGTATCCTGCACAATATCTTTAAGGACAAAACTAATCTGAGAAAGATCTAAACTGTTTGCTATTTGATCTTCTGCGTCTTGCAGCTTTCGAGAACGGTTTTGTGACGCTGCTATTTCTACCCTGCGATCAACAGCATCTCGCAAAGCAAATCTGTTTTGCAACTCAAGGTTTCCAAAACGACTATTAAACTGTTGTATAGCGTACCTGTCTTTACCTACTTTTTTTAACAAATCCCTTTTAAGCTGATCTGTTTCCTTGTTCCAAATGGGATTGTCACCATCAAGGATATTGTTGTAATCAGGATCTTTCTCTAATTCTTTACGTCTTTCACGCAAAGCTTCCTGCCCATCAAGTAAAGCTTCATTGAGATTATTTTCAGTTTGTATCTTATATCTTGTTTGAGCGTAATCACCTGCTGCTTGCAATGCAGCTTGCATTGGCTTTGTTTTATCCAGTTCGGCTTGCGCCATAGCTGTAGGTGACTGTCTTGCGCTAATCCGTCTGCCTGGAGCTTCTCTGGTTACGGTTGCTTGTGCTGTATATCGTGGTATCTTCATCAGTCATCACCGCCTATTAAACCTGTTTCATAAGCTGTTTTTGCAGCACCACCAAACCCAGAGATAAGCGCAGCAGTACCAGAAGCCCTAGCGCTAGCAGCAGCCATACCGCCCTCCATGCGAGAAAGCTCTGCGTTAAGCCTAGCCTCTTCTTGTGCATCACTGATCTGTAAGTTTGAAATTTCATTGTTAAATTTATTAACCGACTGCTCATAATCAAACTCACGAGCATTCTGCCTAAGAACAGTCATAGGTGTGCCTTGGCTCATATCAAATCCTGCATATCCTGTGCTTGCTCTAAGCGTACCCTGCACTTGTCCTTCAAATGCGCTTGCAGCTCTTTCGCTATCAATAGCAAACTGAGCATTCATTATACCGCGCTGGCGCTCAAACAAATCAATGTCACGCTCTATAATAGACGCATTAAACTCTCCAGCACGTAAAGCCGCTGCCGCAGCCCTATCTGATGCTTTCTTGCTGCTTATGCCCCCTACGACCTGTACTCCAGTTGATATAAGCGCTAAAGGATTACACATTACTTAAACTCACTTATCAAATGTATTCATGCGTGGATAGAACGCAAGAACGGTTAGTGGCAAAGGTTGGGCCTGTTTTATAAATACACGATCATCGTCATCAAATCCACCAGGAAACTCTATATCCTTGTCACCAGTAAACATAGGAACAGCAGTATCCATAGCCATAGAGCTATCCCTAAAAAATATTCTATCGACTTCGCCGTTATCATTTCCAACTTCAGCACCCACAGTTTCAAAAAACCTTACGGTAATACTATGAACACGCTTTGGTTTTCCTTGGCTAATGCCATCAACAGATCCAGACTCTATACGTAGAGTTTGCATTGTGCTGTCAAAACCATAGCCAACAGCAGCTTTTGTTGAAGAATAATCTAATGTTATACCACCACCACTAACAGTTTCGTTTGGGTGTGTCGCTCCATTTCCCAAAACTTGCAGTGTCTCACCTTCTAAATGATATAAACCTGATAATGTTGTTGTAGCCCCACCACTGTATGACAAACCGCTGTCAACAAAAAATGCTGTCGTTGTATCATCTCCGAAATCAAACACTTTAAGCTTTTCAACATACCTTTTTGTAACACTGTTAATTGTACGCTTTACAATCATAAACAACTCATCTTCGCCTGTATCAGTAGGTAGTGTTGCAATACTTTCTACGACTGCCTGACCAGACCCAAAACTACCGCCAATAATATGTTTGTGCCAAGCGACAACCTCTTCTTCTCGGCGGTACGTAAGACCAAGAAGCGTACCGTCGTTTCTAACGCACCACACAACGCTGTCAGGCTCCTGCTGAAAGGCCATTTGAACTATTCCACCTTCAGTCACATGCTCTGCTAAGATAGTCATGTCGGGCGCTGAATAGCCCCCTGTGTTAACGTCACCAACAAATTTAAACTCTCTTATCTTTCGCTTACCGCGCTGGGCAAACAAAGTAACGTCAGCAACCTGTACCGGTTCTATCTCTGCTGTACCGTAATTAGAATATTTTCGAATAAGTGTCGTTGTGGGTGTAACTGGCCCATCATTTGTAGATGTAAGAACATATTCACCACCAGAAGTTCCAACAGTTAAAACCCTTGTTGCTGACAAAAAACGTATAGCGTTAACTTGATTTGATGCGATTGTGTAGATTAGGGCATCGTCATCGTTACTGCCTGTAGCAAAGTTGTCGTAGTCTCCGTTTTTACTAAACCACAACGTTTGCGGATTATTGTTTGTATTACCAAAAACTAAACGCTGTTCGAAAAAAGAAACAACGCTTGGATAATTATTTGTGCTTGTGAGTGTTGGAGTGCTATTTTCATTTATGCTTAGAGATGCAAACGTCCAAGCATTATGATCTGTTCGCGTTAGCGTTTTAACTGGATGGCTTGGATGAACTATAAACATAGTATCAGCCGATTGTGCAAAACGAATATCAAACAGCTGCGCTTCTGTGTATGGCGTTGCAACCTCAAATATCTCTGTCGCAGTTCCACCAGATGTAAATGTTGTAAAACTTGTTGTGTTGATTGCACCGCCAAACAAATCTACAAGAGTAAAGGTATTTGTTGTTGAGTTGGCAACACGATAGTTACGTCCATTTAGCTCTGTCATACCACCAACGCTATCAACAAAGATCTCATCTCCATTGCTAAATCCGTGGCTATTGCTTGTTAAAACGCCTGGATTAGCCTTAGTAATAGCGGTAATTGTTTTTGCAGAGCTGTTTAACACTTGTAGATCATTACGAAACACACGCATAATCTGTTCACCAAACTCTAAAATGTAAGTGTCAGCCGTTTTGAATTGAAACGGTATCAACCTTGTTTTAACAGAACTGCTTTTTATTTCTCCAAGGTACTCTGTGCCTGGCCTACGTGTTACACCGCCATGAGGCATAACAACCATGTTTGTAAGGTCTGATAATCCCTCACGATACTTTTCTATATTGGTACGGCCCTCTAACTTTGGGCTGATCTCACCTGCTGTAAAAGAACTAAACGCTGGTGCAGAACGTGCCATTAGAACCTGCTTTCAATAAAGTCACTCGCCTCTAGGCGTTGCGTTGCACCCTCTGTTGCATCATTAAATCGTGCTTCAGTAATTTTACCTTCATACAATGATGTTTGTATCTGAACCATACTTGTAGAACCTGTAATGGCGTAGCATATCTCAGCAGATAACCTAGCAGCTAACGCCTCTATTAAACTAGCATCGTAAAGCTGTGTATCTGTTACACGCCCAATATATTTTATTTGAGCGTTACCTTCATCAGTAAGAAGCTTGCGGCCCTCTATTACGAACACTGGGCCACCAGAATTATTTGTTATGTTGTCTTGCGGATATGAAAGAGAACCGTTGCTAAATTCTAACACACGCAAGCAAAAAGGATCTGTTGGTAATGAATATTGAAATGCGTAACCGTATGCTGGAGCTGTTGTTTCTTGAGCTAAACTTGCCCTATTCGTTAAGCAGTTCCAGGGATGCGCTCGAAAAACAGTATCCCTAACCGATTCATATCTTTGATTAACAACACGCGCCGCTTTACTGTTCTCATCTAATGAAGTGATGTTAGAAGCGCCTAGATTGTTTAGCGCAAAGTTTGCAATATCAACTGTACTCGCCATTTCTACCTATCCTGTAAAAGAAGGGGCGGCGAACCGCCCCAACCTAATTAGTCAACTACATACTTGATAGTTACTTCGATACTTCCTGTACCAGCAGCACCGCCCATAGTTGCGGTAACAGCAACTCCATCTTCGTTAGTGTCTGTCTCTGTGCCTGAGCCTAGAGCTAGAGTAGCGAGGATGTCTACCTTCTGAGCAGATGTTGAAGCAGCAGCAGCTTTATAAGCAGCAGCGGCAGCAACAACAGCAGTGCCAGCCGCATTAGTATGCGCGGCATAACCTACTGACAAAGTTGTTGATGAACCCATAGCATCATGTGCTAGTGACCCTTCAAGCAATCTTGCGCCGTCTGGTAGAATAAACATCTCAATAACGTCACCAGACGCTAATGAAGATGCTTCGTATGTGCCATGAGCAACACGGACACGACCGCCCAGCTCATTTGCCTTGTTCATCACGGCTGGAATAGCGCGTGTGTTAGTGCGTTGTGTTGAATAAACAGTAGCCATTAGTCAATCTCCTTATTCGTTACAAGCTATTTCTACCACTTTAGATTCTTCCATACGGGTAGAACCAATAGTTTGGCAGTAATAGACTTGAGTTGAGTATGACTTGTCAGCACGTTCATCAATACGTGCGGCTGGCTCTTTGCCAACAGCAAGCTTCAGACCGTCTTGAGCAAACGCAATAACCTGGCGGCTTGTGCCGTCATCGGTCAAACGATTACTTACGATGAAGTTAAATCCAACAAATGAATTAATTTCACCTTGAGCCAAAGCCTTAACAGTATTGAAGTCGGCTGAAGTCACGGTTGTATTGTTCAACAGATCAGAAATCTGCTTTGGTGAAACAATAATGTGCCGTGGAATAGATGGATCAACACTTGCTGCATCTAGTAGCTCTTTAGCAGATACTAGTTTAGCAATAGTCAAACCAGCAGAACCATGAGCAATCTTTTGCCCAGCAGGTAGTGCTGTTGTTGTTGAACCGTCTTTACCTGTTTGCGATGAACCTAAAGCAGCGCTGATGACAACATCATCCATTGCTCGGCCCATAGCAGCAGCGGCTGCACGACTATAAGTTGAAGTTGGGTCAACAAGTAACCTAACTTTATCGCTGTCATCGATAAGATCAGCATACTCATAGTCTGACATTGTTACCATTCTTCTGGTATGTGGTGTCTCAACTAATGGTGTATCCTGATGTCTTGATGTACGTAGAACAGCAGCAGCTTGCCCTACTTGATCGAAAAAAGCTTTCTCACCATTAACGCTTTCTGTATCCACTGCATTTCGCAGCAAGGAACCCATTTGCTGTGATAGCATTTGGACATTAGCGCTAAACTGGTTTACAAAAGCTGTAGTAATTTGGGTAGACATATCGTCTCTCCTACTCTTGTTTAAGTTTACGATTGCTGCGCTTGGTTATCTCTTACGAGGCCTTGCTGCTACTTAGGGTAGCTACTCCGCTTGACTACAAGCTTACAAGTGGGCCTTTCGGTTATCCACTAGGTATATTCCCGAAGCCGAAGCACTTCATTAACAAAAGTGCCATGCTCTGGATGCATTTTATCCCAATATGGCGTATTGGGCAATGTCATTTCTGTAATTTGTCTTGACGCCTCTTCTGGTGTCATAATTAACTCTGTTGTTTCTCCTGCAAGATTGTCCTCTCCAATCTGTGAAGCAAGGTTAGAAAACATCTTAATAATATCTGGATGATCACCTAACATACGACCATCAGACAGTTGTATTTCATCAAATATGTCTGTTCCCCCTAAAAGATCACGAGCAGCCATTTGTGCAAGCTCTAACCTTTGATCGAACGCTTGACCAAACTCTTCACGCAACTCCTGTTCCGCTGCGTACTTGGCTTCTTCCGCACCTTTTTCGTAACCGCTGTTAACACCATCAACTGTGCTTTTAACAAAAGCCATCATTTGATTTGCTTGATTTGGATTTAATCCAGCGTTTAAAGCATGTTCTTTAAAAGAGTTCATGTATTCATCTGCTAGCGGCGAGTCACCTTCAAACTCGTAACCACCTACTTCTGCTGGCGCACCAAGCTTTGTGTAAAGTTCCTTCCACTCATCTGGTGTAGCAGACTTGCTTGGTATTGCTATTTTATCAGCGCCAATCATGCGTTGTGCATTCACATAGCTTTTTGCTAGTGCGCCTGGGTCTGTAAAAGTACGCAAGCTCGGTTCATTGCGTATTTCTTCTGGTAAGCTTTCTAAAAAGCCAATTGGTGCAGCTTCTGCTACAACAGCTTCTGGTGCAGCTTCTTGAGATCCTGTATCTTGGATTGCCTCTTCGCTCATCTTGGTTCCTTCCCTTCGGTCAGCATACGGACAATCAGCAATACAGTTGCTCGCTGACCTTCATTAAATGATGTTAAATGTGGATTGTCCGAAAACGTGGTTGTCTCAAACCCAAACCTGGATTTAAGATCACTTAGTACTTTCTGCCCATCATCTGTATTAAATGTGCGCCTGTATGATAATTTTAACTCTTCTAGTTGTTTCATTACTCTACGTCACCTACAGCTTTAATTAACGGAGCTACCTGCTGCGCTTGCTGCGCTTGCATCATTTGCTGCTCCATAGCCGCTTGCTGTTCTGCCTGTTCTGCCTGTTCATCACGTATACGCGCAACCTCTTCATCACTACGTATAACCCTTGCTGGTATGCCTGTAACCTCAACGAGATACTGCACAAGTTTATCACTATCAAGATAATCCATAACAGGTGCGATTTCTGCAACCTGCATCATTACCTCAAAACCTCGAAGCATAGATTGTAGATCTGTTAGCTTCTGCGCTTTTGCTAGTGGAGAAACATACTCAATATCAATGTCTTGGCCTTGTAGTTGCTCCGGAGCAGCAGGGAGGAGGCCATTCCGGAGCAGCAGCGCAAAAGAACGCGAGATCAGAGGCCGCAATAACTCTGATTGCAACCTGCCAAGGACAGGCCCGAGAAGCCTCATTTTCTCTTCATTACGCTGCAACACCTCAGTGGCTGTCATGGCTGGGCCTTGTGACATTAGCAACTGATCAACAAAGAAAGCTTCACGTATTGCATTACGCCTTTGCTCTTCCATGTTTAAACCTAGTGGGTTGTTTGCGCCGATCTGCAACGGCTCTAGTCTGTCTCTTGTGCCTGTACGAAAAAAGTTTAGTGCGCCTGGTGTTGTCCTAACTGGTAATACAAAACCGTCATCCGGAACCATAAGCGGTGGGTCAATCTGTTTTTGAGCAGCACGTATTGTTGTCTCAGACATTTTGTTAACCATCTTAACATCAGGCAGCGCATTCATAGCCGGTGAGCGTCCATAAGTACTTACGCTGTCTTTATTAAAGCGTGGAACCATAAATGGAAAATCGTCAAACCCACCCTCTGAAATTAATGCTTTAGAATCAAGGTGATAGTACACAGATGCTACAGGTTTACTTTTTGCAATCTTACCTTTTGATTCTCCCCTTGGGTACACAACATGAACTAGGTCATGCTCTTTGTGCGGATCATTCTTTAAATCTTTTACCATCTGTGTGGGCAAGCTGTCTTCGCCAAATCGTTGCGATGCGGCACGAGCAGTTATTTTAAACTTACGATAAACTGTATCGACAGTACCGTTTGCATCTTCTGCAACTGTAACTTCTGCAATATGCCGTGATGAAAACCGCAACCCTTCCCTGTCACCTTCTACGTAGAAAGCAGCAGTTCCGAACACAACTAGATCATAGTACAGCTCGTGGATTTCCTGCTGAAAGTTAGACCTATTGAACGCTTGATACATTTGATCCATACACAGCTCTAGCCACTCATTAGCCATGTCATCATTTTGCAATGATGGATTACGGTATCTCATCGAGAACCAAGGGGTACTAGGAGAAGTAAGCATACCATGCAAAGAGGACGAAAGTAATTCTACAGCGTGTACGGCTGTACCGTCATAAATTAACTCAGTTCTCTTGTCCCCTTGAGTTCTCTTCTTTGTGATGTCAGCTTTACGTGGCAGCATGTAGTCTGCTAATTCTTGCCAATGCTTTTCCCAGTTAGAACGCTGCGTCTGCAACGTTTTAAATCTACGGTCTAATTGTGCAATTAACGGATCTACTTGTGCCATTACATCATTCCAATACTATTCATCATTGAACGTTTCTTTTTCTTTTTATTGTTTGTTAAACCCTCTACAGCGCCACCTTGAGTTCTACCAGCCATCTTTTGCTGAAGACGCTCTAAAGGATCAACTGTCATGTCTGCACGGCGTTTTGCTGGCTGAGAAGCCTTGGCCCCCATTTCTCCAGCAATGTTTCGTCTATACATCATGCTAACAAGCCACCCATCAATGAACGCCTTTTACGCACAGGGGGTGCAGAGAGTAAACCTTTTGCACTTGTTGCAATAGTTTTTCTTCGACCTTTTTTTGCCGTATCTGCAACTTTAGTTTCTGCCTCACCTTCAGCAGTAGCCAATATTTGCGCAGCTTCAGCTTCTCCACTAGCCGCTGTGCCAATTCCAACTTCACTTTTTTCACCTGGGTCAGGAGCTGTAGTAATTTTTGCTGGCCCTTTAGGTGGCTTCGGAACCTCTGGTGCTTTTGCAACTGGGGCTGGGGTTGTTGGCGCGGCTGGGGCAGCAGGAGCAGGACTATCATCAGATGCAGGTCTACCAAATATATCTTTTCCTAGATTATCCATAGCTGCTTTGGAACGTGCGGCCCTATCATCTATCCTAGCATAGTAATCAACGTCTTTTGATTTCATGCCAAGATCCATTTGAATATCATCTTTAACTTGTTGAAAACCAGTCTTAGGGCTTTTGTACTTTCCACCTGTAGCTGGCCTATTATCAGCATCACCAACTCCAGCAGCCATACGAGTACCAGCAGCTTGCTTGTTTGCTTCCGAATTTCTGTCTTTATTAGTCTTAGGCGCTGCTGCTCCACCACCTCCACAAAAACCACCCATTACACCAACTCCTTTTCCATAACCATTCCAATAGAATTATAACCTAGACGCTGCAATAACTTTGCGCCTCTTTCACTTTTAATGCCAGAAGTAGAACCTGTTGTAATACTCACTGCGCCGACACCCTTTGCCCACTCTTCAAACATTTTCATCAGACGAACACCAGTCATGCCGCCCCGATACTTTGGTACAACATACCAGATATAATCAGCCGCGACTAGTGTATTTGAATATGGGTAGTAATAAGCCATCCCTACAAGGCAACCCACAAGCGTATTTCCATCCCAAGCCGTAAAAATATCACTGTCATCGCTATCAATTCTTTCTTCTATCCATTCGTGCATTTTATCAAAGTTAAAATTAGCAAACTTCTGATAACTCTCAGAATGAAACATTTTGCAAACTTCCGTTACTTCAGCCGCATCAACAAACCTGGCAATCCTATAATTAAGCTGCGAAGGGATCATAATCAGACACCGCTTGCATTTGTGGAGCCTTTGTCAAAGGCCCAGTTTCTCGTAACCCTACTGCAAAATATCTAAAACTATCAGCCGCATGAGAAGACCAATCATGTACAGGGTTTGCACGGAAGGTACGGGTACGATCATTATAAGATCTGTGATACTGACGCAAACACTCCAATCCCTGCTTGCACTTCTCACGATCAAACCACAATCTCGGTATCAACATCTGCGCCGCATGTATGCCATCCTCAACAGGAAGCTTGGGAACCACCCTAAAATTTAACCCTAGATCCCAGGCTACTTCCCTTCGGCTCTTACCACTGCCCAACTCACGCACCTCTATATCGTGCGGTGCATTATGCGTACCATACAAATACTGCTTAGAATTAAGGATCTGACAATAATGCGGCAACCCCTCATTTCTATTCTCATAAAAATCTATTACATGAACAGCTCTGCCAACAGTCTGCGTAAACCAAATACTGGTACTATCACCAATACCTAAATCCCACCAGGTATCTACCCTATGCGATGGATCATACGGTACATTCGCTATGCGCCCCTGTAACGTAGCTTGCTCCAACTCCTTGCCATAAATAGCACCTGGCACATTCGCATTCCAACTACACTCAAACTCCTGCTGGTACTGATCATAAGTCATCATACTCTTTGCAGCCGTCAACTCATCCTGATCTAATAAGCCAGTCTCACTAGCCTTATAAACAGCAGCTAACCAATCATCATTACTCGCCGCCTGTTCATAGTAATCAAAAAAAGCATTGTGGCCCTTGGGCGTACCAACAAAGATACAAAACCCCTTACGATCAGATAAAGCAGGACGTAACACTTCCGGAAATACATTCTCAGGCATGTCAGCAACCTCATCCATGACACATCCATCCAAATATATACCACGTAAACTATCAGGGTTTTCAGCACCAAGTAAACTAATCCTAGCGCCAGTAGGTAAGTCACACCGCAACTCAGTCTCGTGAAACCTTACATTCGGGATACCACCAGCAAAATGCTTAATATAATCCCAAGCTACATTCTTAGCCTGTCGATACGTAGGAGCCATATAAGCATACCTGGGGTTAGTTTTCCCAGATAACAAAGCATCCCTCAATATATGATTAATAGCCCAAACAGTCTTGCCAAACCTACGATGACATACAACAACACCCCAGCGCTTCACCTGCATCTCATTGTGCAACTTCATCTGCAACGGCCTCGGGTCATATGGTATCTCAATGTGATTCAATGCTGCAAGACCTCCTCCTGGTCAGCGTATATCAGTATCCCATGCTTCTCTAGGATAGCCTCGTAAACATCTAAAAGCAATACAGCGCATTCTAGCTGCTCAGATGCACTGTCGCTATCAGTGATGCCTCTCCGTAACTCTGAGATGTGATTAATCGCTGCTAGTTGAGAAGGAGAGAGGGGCTGTGTCACACTCCCTGCTCCGCAGGTATTATATGTAGTAAGGAGATGCGGCCTGATCTGGGGAGGGTGGGGGGTCGGTATTCGGCAAAAAGTGACTGCAAATCTGCAAATGTGCCGTTAACCCTGAAATAATTAACATAATCTATATTATACGAAAACATTTTAGCCATTGCTCGACTTCACGCGCGTAGCTGGGCCACTCAGGATGTTAACCAGATAGTTAATGAACCACTTGATCATCATCTTCATTCGCACTGATAGCGGTGTCACCACCTGCCCACGATATGCTGAATGTTTGTGTTTGTGGTTGGTCTTCTTTCTTGTCACGTATTCCGAATGGTTGATTACGTGCTGTTGTCCACTTAAGCGTGTCTATCTCTAACCTTCGCCTATTAACCTCTGCATTCAGCTCTCGAACATCTATGCCTTTCGGTAATGGTTCCATAGCTAAATTGTTGATACGGTCTGACATCCATTCAGCCTGTAAAATCCTGCCACGGCGGTAAAGCTCAAACAGCTCATCATTAGCAGCTACTGCCCTTGTAACTGCTCTATAGCTTGGCATGGTTTTATCTTTGGTAATGTCCACCAGAGTTTCACCTTGCGCTAGCCTGTCAACTATCTTTTCCATAACTTTGATATTTACCGTTCTACTCATTCCTGGCTTTCTAAAAATGGCCCCCGTTAAGGGGCCTAGTTAAGACGGATAACTTGAGCAGTTATCGGGGCAGAGGTCTGACCCTAAACCCATAGTAAACCATAACAATTTATAACACAACATAACTTTTTAAATTACCTATTGACACGATATGTCAATTATGCACAATGGGGTTATAACAAAAACAAAGAGGTCAACAATGAAACAAGCAACAAAGAAAATCCAAAAGGGTTTATACGAATATCGCAATCACACCATTGAAAAGCTTTATGATTACCCTGAGCTTGATTGGCGTGTGTTTAATTCAAATGGTGATTGGGAAGTCTCTTTTAAAACATTAACGCAATGTGAGCTTTGGTTAGACTTACACCTTGCTTTTAGAAAAGGAGCTTAAGTTAATGATACGTAAAGACATTACAAAACGAGCCAAAGAGATTGCAGACGGGGCAACCCGATTACCAAGCGACATAAACGGCAACCCCAGATATTATGTTTGGTATTATGCTTTTGACGGTGAGCGCCCACCATTTGCGGATAAATACCGTGGCAAGAAATACGGCGCAGGTTGGGTTTTCCAATCCTATTATCTTGCTGACACTGTGCAGCAATCACTAAATAAACTTAACAAAGAGAGGTCAAACAAATGAGAAAAGAAACTATGAAAATTGCTACAGCTTTTAAGCAAGGCCAAAAGGCAGCAGCTGCTAGAACATCGACAGACGGTCAGACCGTATGGTTACACGGTCATAGAATTGCTTACCGCGATGAAAACAACAATCTTTGTATAACGCTTGCAGGTTGGCCCACTGTAACAACTAGGGATCGCATCAACGGTATCCTAGATGTTTTTGGCCTTACTCGATGGGGTGTAGCACAGCGCAACCACAAGCAATACTTGGTTAAAGATGGCAAGCCTTTTATGGAAATTAGCAAAGACAGCATAACTTGCATGGGTGACGTAACATGAAACTATTTTTAGATATTTTAGGTGCAATAAGTATCTTTGCAATCCCTTTTGGGTTGCTTGTTATTCAATACGGCTTTGGAGGTTAAGACATGACAATTACTACATTTAGAAGGCTAGAGGTTATTGGTTGGTATGATTGGGATGATAACAAAGTTGACGGTTTTATTTACCTACCGGAAAATAGAGACATTCCAACAGCGCCTGACTTTATTGATAACTGGTTACACATTCGTGAAAATGATAACGGTGATAAAAAATATTATATGCTTCTTGAGCGTAGCGAATACCAAAGTAACCAGCTGATAGACTTGGAAAACATTTTGTTTGAGTGGGCAAAGGGTGAATACCACACAGGCACTTATCAAATTGTGGAGATAAAACAATGACAGAAAGACGGATTGATAATCAATTCCCTAGCTTTGATGACAAAGCAGGGTTTAAAAAACTTTTAACAGAATTAGCTAAATATAATTTTGTTGATGAATGTTGGTGTAATGAGGCAATGCCCCATGTAGCAAAGAACATGCCAACAAAAGAATATCCGGATAGAGCTTTGAGAGTTTGGATAGACTGGGAAAATCAAGAATTTAGCGATCTATACCATGACGCCAAAGAGGGTCAAACTTACTATCGTTTTAATGTTCATCTACAGGGTGAATACGGTGACGGTGACACAACTGAGTTTAGCAAAGACTTTGAGACAATCGGAAAAACTATAGAATTTGTTGAGGGGTTTTTAAATGACAAATAGTAAATACGTTATAAGTCTTTACGACTACACCGGAGAGGCTTTGATACCTTGGGCAGAAGCTGGATACCGTTGCTATGCTTATGACATACAGCACACAGGGCGAGAACATAAGCTATTTGATAGCGGCGGTTTTATTGTGTTTTGTAAAATAGATTTGCACGACAAAGAAAATATAAACCGTTTGTTAAGAGCTTGTAAAAATAAAGATGTAGTTTTTGGTATGGCATGGCCGGTCTGCACAGATTTAAGCGTTAGCGGCAGCTCGCATTTTGCAAGTAAGCGTGAAAAAGATCCATTCTTTCAAAAAAAGGCCGCAAATTATGCGTTGTGGTGTTCTCAATTATTTGAAAAATTAAATGTGCCATATTTTGTGGAAAACCCAGTAAGTGTTTTATCAACTTTGTGGCGAAAGCCTGATTATAGATTTCACCCCTATGAGTATGGTGGATACATACCGAGCGATCAATCAAGCCATCCAAAGTGGCCTGACTACATCGCACCATATGACGCTTATCCAAAGAAAACCTGCCTTTGGACTAGTGATAATTTTGTTATGCCTGACAAGCTACCTGTTAAGCCACAAGACGGGTATTCAACACAACATTTAAAACTTGGTGGTAAATCACAGAAAACTAAAAACATACGCAGCGCAACGCCTCGCGGCTTTGCAAGAGCTGTATTTGAAGCAAATAAATAGGAGGTAAAGCAATGATAGTTGACGTTAGAAGCCCTGTATCGGGTTACATCACAATAAACGGTTTCACTGTCTACATCGAGGTTAGTGAAGCCACAGAAAATAAACCATATATAAATTATTGGAAAGACGGAGAACAAGATGACCAAATTAATCACATCACGTAAAAGCTACACATGCCACGACTGCAAATGCAAAATAAACAAGGGCGATAAATACAAGAAAACCAGTAAGTCAATTGGTAGCCCTGACAAGTGGAGCGCAGCAGGTGACGGAGCAGGTTTTATACAACATGGCTTCAGATACACCGTAGCCTTATGTCAAAACTGCTCATAGAGCCAATGAGAAGCCCCCTGCGGTGGGCTTTTCGCTTTTTATGTACCCTTACCGCCATGAGCCACTTTAAGCCACTCCTCGAGCTTGTGAGCAAGTGCAACCTTTTCCATTGTGTCGAGTGTTGCAAACTCTTTTGTAATTTCAAGAAACCTGTCAGCTGACAACATAGGCCTAAGTCTACGTATGAGTTTATCAATGCGCCAGGCTAACGGATCAGCTTGCCTACGTTGCTTCCCCTTTTTGTAAGCAGGAGACATCTTAGTCAACGTACGCAAAATCAAATCACTCGACTGTATTACAGTGTAATCACTGTTAATAGCACTGTAATCACTAGTGTTATTATGTATATTATTTATAGTTTCACTGTAATCACTGTTAACACTGTAATCACTGTTAGTACTAACACTGTAATCACTAGTGTTATCTCGGCCTGTCGGCCTCGCGTTAGCGTACTTCTTTAGTGGCATTTGTCAATCCCCTATTTTTTGTAAGTCACCGTATACAATTTTAACGCTGCTACAGCTGCAAATGTCATCATAACTTTACCTATTATTTGGCCTTCAATAAACGCTAATGAACCGAATGCGATCCAAAGAAATAATGCGCTGTCAATTACAGAGCCTACAATCCCAGAAGCAGCCATTGCTATCAATTTACTCTTAGCTCTAAGCTTTGAATAAACGCCAAAGTCAGACAATTCAGAAACAGCGAACGCAACTAAACTTGCAATGGCAATAAAAGGATCAGCTAAAATGTAAGACAGCGCGGCACCTATTGTTATGGCAATCAATGCCCATTTAGCTCCTAATGTTTCATGCACTGCATCACGTAACACTAGAGCTAGACCAATCATTAAAACTCCGCTTGGAGCTGTAACGCCTGGGAACACAGGTATAACGCATGGGCCTTGTGGAACGCAGAAAGTTCCTACGTTTCCAATCATCCAATTAGCTATAGGTATTGTTGAAATATAGCCTGTAAGTGAAATCCATTTAATCATATCATCATCTCCTCTTGATGTGGACGCACATGCCAAAACATTGGGCATTGTATTGCGTCAATTCTTCTTGCCATTCTTTCTGGGCAATGGTTACTGTCTTTAAAATTTCTAGCTACGTTAACACTATCAGCTGATGCAAAAGGCCATCTGTCACCAGACAATGCTAACCCTCTTAACATGTGTATCCAAGGTATACTGCTTCGACTAGCAATAGCATTAAATGCTTCATCACACCTGCGCTCCCATAGTTCAGAACCTACCTGCCAGTAAGCGCCACTGCTACCAAAGCAAACCTTTGCAAAACCTAAATCAATTAAATTTAATAAATGATCTATAGGTTCTGACATGTGCCACACAACAGCAGCGCAATCTTTTCTGTGCGGCCATTCATAAATTAATTTTAAATTATCATTAATATCACCATCAATAACATCAGGAACAACAGCCCAGTTTGGATGTCCAATTCTTGGCTCTAACCATTTATAATAACTATTCCAATCTGTTGCTTGGCCTTTAGTGTAAAGCGAAAAAGCACCATTATCCCACATAATTGATTGACCATGAGTTAAGCACCAATCAGCATCGTCTGGCCTAGCAAACGATACACAAAAATTTTTACCTGCAAGTTTTAATAGTTCTCTTCTTGGAGTAAGGGGTGTTCCGTGATAATGAAGCATCAATCTGCACTATCATCCACTACAAAACCAAGCCCTTCACACTCCAGGCATGTTGCTACAATCTCCACAAGTGAGCCGCCATTGACATAATCAATAACAGCTTCTTCACCGTCTACCTGACCGCTTGCATCGCAGTCAGGGCATTTCTTTGCAGGTTCATAAAACCTTTGTCCGTCTGGGCTGTAGAATACAAAGTTTGCCTCACTGCCCTTTACTTCTAAACCACCGTATCTCATGCAGATCTCCACTTGATACACTTCTTGCCCCAGGGCGTTTCTCCACGCTGACCACTGTCAACAATCTTGTCATCGTTACGCAACTCCGACAACCTTGGACGCACTGTAACCTCTGGTATTTGTAGTACATCAGCAATCTCATGTGACGTTAAAGACAACTGCATTTTCTGTAACAACTGCAACACACGGTCACGCGCACTTAGCTTGCCTGGGTAATTACTACGTGCTGCTGCACGACTAGTATCTGTTTTTTGGTATCCGACACCTTCTTGTGTATATGGCATATTAGTTCTCCTTATCTTTTTTGTTGTTTTGTTTTTGTTTCACTTCTTTATAAGCTTTTTCTAATTCTTTTGAATCATTTGTAAGCAACATAAGTCGCAACGCATTGTAAATCAGACCTTTCTCAAACTTATCATAGTCAGGCTCAAGACCTGCATCGCGCAAATTTTGTTTGGTTTCTTCATCCAAATCACGCAATGCCTGTTTCATTTCTTCATCCATCCAATCCACTCCAAAAATGCTTCATATGTTTCTAATGGAAGCACAACTAACGTGCGCTCCCTGTCTTTACGGATGAAAAGCATGTCACTTCCATCCTGGTCAAGAGCATCATATAAATCTTGCCATGCTCTTGCTCTCCGCTTGCACTCAGCAAGCAAAGCCTGTTCTGGGCCAATCTTTAGATCACCCGAATAATTACCTTTGACAGCTCCTGACAACGGAATACGCTCTGCCTCTACGTTTCTGTCCTTGTGCCAGTTCACCACCTCGCGCTCGAACGATGCGCCTTTTGTTCTAGCTGCTTTACCTCCCATGAATCACCTGTAAAAATCATTGGGCGTCACTGCACCCATAGTTATTTCTTGTATAGTATTCATATACTTAGCTGATGGTATCTTAAAATCTTTATGATCTTTTGCTAGACACCAACGCCTCACAACCGTAGCATGTGGAGCGCCAAACTTATGAGCAAGTTGTGTCAAAGTCAGCTTCTTCTCTGTGCGCCATTCTTCTAGTTTCATATTTTTCTCCTTGACAAGTCATGTCAAATAATTACAGTAGTAACACTATATGTCAAGAGGTCAAAATGGGAATAAGAAATAAAGACTGGGCTGAGAGGTTCAATTACAAGTGGCATTCAAACCCTTCAACGCCAGATGCCTGGGCATTTTTTAACAAAGCAATCATACGTCCGATGCAACAGAAAGCATGGCAAATTATTGTTGGTGATGTTGATGGTGATGAGGCTTGGGCAAGACAGGTACTGAAAGACACAGGCCACTATAAAGATACACAAGGGCTTACACAGTACAATGACAACCCTGCGATGGTATGTGGTAGGGCTGTGCAAGTCTACACTGACATGCTGTTAGTCGAGGATGCGTCACCTAACGAAGCTTACAGTGAAGCAATCAATGTAGTGCAAGGCTTTCAAGGTGGACACTGGCGCAACAAAGATAAAGACAGTGCCATCATTAACAACAGAGAGCGTATCTATTTCGATGCAGAGGGTAAACGAAGCAAGGAACCGATACAGTCTGAGTTTGCTTTGGTATGTGAAAATGCAGCCAGTGGTATACGAGAAGCAGCTAGTGGATCAAACAGAATAATCGGTGAGATAGATTTGTTTGGGCCTATCCCACATTGTGAGCTGCCATACTTTGGAAAGCCTGATTACAACGAAGGTAAGATAGAGCTAAAAACACAATGGGATAGCGCAGCAGATACAGATAAACCAAGAGCTAATTCTTTACCTAAAGCAATCAAAGCACCACACATGACACAGCTAGCAGGGTATTGGCACTTGTCAGGATTAATACCTAAGATTGTGTACGCTAACAGGTTGGGCTACGTAGTGTTAGAGCCAACTGAAGAAGCCTTACAGTTTGCATTACATGAAATTTCTATGGCCTGTAAACGTAGAGAAAAGCTTATGAAAATAGCTGATGATGCTGTAGATTTACTTAACTTAACTGATCCACATTTTGCAGACGGATTTGTGTGGCGTGACCTGTCACCTCGTATCCTTATGCAAGCTAAAGAACTATTTGGGAGAACATAATGACAGACGTATTTAATAAACTAGTCGGCATAAATGTCGGTGATAAAATAGAAAAGAAGGGCAGGTTTTCTTACCTATCTTGGTCATGGGCTTGGAAAGAAGTAAAGAGTAAGTATCCTGATGCTTCTTTTGAGGTGCATGATGATGTTGTGTATCCTGATGGAACGCGAGAGGTACGTGTCAGTGTTGCCATTGAAGGGCTAACACATATGATGTGGCTACCTGTTATGAATAATACAAACAACGCTATATCCAATCCAAACGCCAGAGATGTAAACGATGCCAGGATGCGCTGCTTAGTTAAAGCTATAGCTTTGCATGGGCTTGGCCTATACATCTATGCAGGTGAGGATATACCACAAGCTTCTGAGCCACAAAAACCTGCACCAAAACCACAGCAAAAAGAAACAAAGGCATTGCCCGATCAACAGAAAGCAATTGATTGGTGCAAGGGTTTGATTGCTAAATACGATGCAGCACCAACACTAAAAGCATTACACGATATAGACAGGAACACTCCTGACGAACACCTTGATGCTTTGAAACAAGACTACCCGAAACTACACGCAAGATTAATACAAAGGTTTACAGAAAAGGAGAACTCATATGAGCAATAAACCTACACTTGGCGTTAAAACCCTAACAATAGATGGTTTTATGTCTAACAATCAGCCAGTGGAAATGAGAGCATCAGCTTGGCTAAACGTACCCAAGGATAAGCAGTTCGATCAACAGGCAAACGCTATGCTTGAGCAAGTTAAGTCAATGATTATTGATAACAGGATCTCAGTCTACGTAAACTTGCAGCACAGAACCGGAGAAGATCCTAAGATGTGGCCTACTGTTTCTAAGTTTCCGTTGTTTCCAAACACACCGATGCAACAGGCAACGCAACCAGTAGTGCAGCAACCCCAAGTTACTGCTAGCAATTCTATTGAAGATGATGAAATACCATTTTGAGGTTAGTGATGGAAAGTGATTATTTAATTGAAAGAATGAAAGCAGACGCTAAGATCTGCAATTCAAAGTTAAAAACCAACAGTAAAGTTATTTACACACCAGAGACTACAGATTCCAGGGGGGTATCAAAAACAAGAATTGGAACTTGGCGAAACGATAAGCTAACCAACGAAGAAAAAGAAGATATTAAATATTTTTTAAGCAAAGGTTGGGATCTTAAATCAACCGCGATTGTGTGTGGTGTAAGCTACAGTACTGTACGAAAAATAAAAAAATTGTAGTGCTTAAATAATATCGTGGGGTAGCCAATAGCAAACTGGAAAATTTGGGAAACAATTTTGGCTAAAGGCTACCCCGAACTACACAATAACAAAAACAATGAGGTACACAATGCAGTTTTTTACGCTTGGCGTTTTTCTTTATTACATGAACGGGCAACCACAAGAAACAAAGATATGGTTTGAGAACGAAGAAGATTGCTGGAGTGTTATTATGGGCAGTGATACTTTATATGATAAGATTAACGCACACGGAGCCTGGTGCGAGGTATCGGGAATACCTTCAAATATAGTTAAACCAAAACTAAGGCCCTGGTAAGTTTTATTTGCCAACCTTTTTCATAGCTGACTTGTGCGATGCAGTAAAAGTTTTACCTTGCGACATTAGTTTTTTCATATGATCCATGTGACCATCCGTATGATGAACAGAATGTTTGTCTAAAGTTTTTTTCTGCCTACTAGTCAGCATACTTTTTCTTTTGTTAGCCATTACTTACCGTAACCACCATTCATTATAGATTTTTTAGGCTTGCGTTTTTTTCCGTACATTTCCTGTCCTCGCTGCTTGTTGACTTCCCTTTGGCCCAGCAACTCTTGTCATTGTGCCATACACGTAATTATCTTTGGCCTTACCTGTAAGACCTTTCTTACTTGCCTGGTTCATTAGGCTGCGCTCTAACTTTTCTGATCTCATACTTTAACCTTTCTTTCTATTCTTATTAATCATTGATATACGCCTACCTTTACGCACAGCCTCTTGCTTAGAAGAAGCACCCCAATCTTTTAGAGACTTAAGTAAAGGCGTATCTCTACCCTTCTTATCTTTAGTTGGCCCAGGCATGTTACCCATGCGTTGCAAGAACGCTGCGCGTCTACCGCTGCTACCTGATTTTTCTGGTGGCCTAGACATACCCTACCTGCTCATCATAGACTTGGGTTTTTTCTTTGCAGTCTTAGCTGCGTCCTTAAAGTTTTGTGCAGTAGGCGCACCAGCTTCACCTGGGCTTCTCATCTTTTCATCAGAACCCCCTGCTATCCTAGCTTTTTTTAACCTGATATTCTCATAGAGGCCGTGCTTTTTTCCGTGTGGCATAACTATCTCCTAATCTGTTAACTCATAATGTAGCTTTAACTAAGCCACTCGTAAATCTTTTTAGTTTGTTCTATACGATCTTTCAAACCATGCGTACCACCATTAACACGCTTGGT
>Ga0181406_1000099_pt1 | contig 30297 bp, 29 predicted proteins | sample 29SPOviralmetaG_FD_130135 | JGI IMG/M metagenome (GOLD analysis project Ga0181406, IMG submission 130135) | Marine viral communities from the oligotrophic San Pedro Time Series (SPOT) site, San Pedro Channel, CA, USA - 29 SPOT_SRF_2011-12-20 | ecosystem: Environmental > Aquatic > Marine > Strait... | reverse complement strand
TGAAGAAATGAATGCAGGTTCATATTCAGTAAAAGAAGAAATCAAGATGAATGATCCAGTAGCTGCAATGGAACCTGTTACCGTTGAAGAAATCAGCACTGAGGATGAAGACACTATGTCTTACTTTGCTAAGTTAGCGAAAGAAGATGCTTAGAATAAATTACTAGGATTTTTAATCTGATTACTTAGATTATCTTGTCTATCAACAGCGCCGGCGGTATCTAATACTACTCCGGCGCTGTTGTTTGTAGTCACAGTTCTATTATTAGAGTTTACCATATTAACATCACCAGCATTACCAGTAGGATCCATCCCGCTGGCAGTTGTTCCGCCAATGTTTCGATTGGCTTCAAACTGATTTCGTACTCTACTATTTGCATTTATTTTAGATGCTTTAGCTAACTCATCACTAGTTTGTACACTGCCTGCAGATTTTGATGAGGACGAAGCACCTGCGTCATTGAATAAATTATTTATTGCGTCAAATCCAAAGGCGTCGACCTTTTTACCTAGCATCCACTGGCTTAATCCTTTTGCAACAGTGTCACCTGCAAAGTAACCTAAACCACCACCTACTATACCACCTAAAATTGTGCCGGGGCCAGGGAAAAAGGATCCTAGTGCTGCACCTAATTTAGTTCCACCTACTCCACCAAGTATACCACCAAACAAACCGCTTACTGCGTCCACTGTAACATTACCAGTTCTCGCCATATTAAGTATTTCACCAACACCAAGTAAAGTACCTAGTCCACCAAATCTTCCTGCAAATTTTAAGAACTTTGCTAGTCTCGGGTATTTACTTAATGATTTCATCAACCCTTTATCGATTTTACCTTCTGCACCATCTTTACCTTTTAATCCTTTACTTGCTGGATCTATATCTGGTGCTTTACTGACAGAACTTTTTCCTTTGAATTTATCAACAACCTTTTTACCACCGTACAATGCAGCTCCAGTAGCGGCGGTACTAGCTATGAACCCGCTTGAATCAGTTGCTTCATTACCCATTAATTTATTAATACCTACGCCACCACCAGCAATTGCTAATAATGCCGCACCTGCGGGTGTAGCCATCATTAACCTCGAAGCTCCAGCCAATAGTGCTAATATTTTTCCGGGCATAAAGAGCGCTGCAACGCCGCCTACTAATAGTAAACTCTTACCTATATCTTTAAATGTATTTTCACTTTTACCTTCAAGTAAATTATTAATACTTTTTAAACCACTGCCGACTGCATCGCCAAATCCCTTAAAAAAAGTACTTATTGCCGGAAATTTGACTTCTAATTTTCTTAAGTTAATTAATAATTCTCCAGCTTCTTTATCTACGGTTTCATTTTTTAATAAACCACCTAATATGCCACCTATTAATGCAAATCTAGGTCCAAGTAAAAATCCAAGTGCACCACCTTTTATAACACCGCCTAACGTATCTTTTACTTCTTGTTTAGCGTCTTCACCCGTCAGCATTTCAGCTATGCGATCACCAAACATTACACCTAAACCAGCTACACCAAATCTAAACATTTTAGATCCAAGTAGACTCGTTAAAAAAGTACCGGCTAACCCTATAGGTAAAATACCACCTAATTTCGAAAACAAGTCTTTACCTAAACCGAATCCTTTTTTTGCACCACTTCCTACTGCACCAGCAGCACCACCAACACGACTTATAACAGAAGCTTTAGTTTCTCTATTAGTTTCTATGTCTTCTCTTCTATCACGCGTATCTTTACTTTTCATGAAATCAACAAACTTTGAAATACCTTCATTAGTTTGTTTCTGTTCTTTTGCTACGCCTGATAGTGCTAAATTAGTTACGCCTAAAGTTGCATTGACTTCTGCTAATGTTGTCATCTTGCTTGCCTCTGTTCCTCTCGTGCTCTTTCTTCTAAGTGATCATTAAGTAACATTAAATATACCTCTCTCTCCCACGGTAACATTTCTTCTAAGTCAGATAAAGAATAGTTGAAATGTTGCATCATCAAAAAATTAGTCTTGAAGTAATTCTCCAAGGTTTCATGAGAGAGGTTAATTAAAAAAAATCTTGTAAGCCTTTCAATTGCACAGTATTTTCATGTTGACATTTTTTACAAGTAAACTTTTCTTCATGTTGCATTGCAGGCATGCTTTCCACGAAATCTGTAATCTTTGTTAATTGTTCGTTAGTAAGAGAATTTACAAATTTTTCTATTTCTTCTCTTGATTCTTGACTTATGATAATTTTATCATCACCAGTTTGTACTGAATACATACAACTTATAATTGATTCAAATAATAATTCTGCTTGTGATCCAGCTGGATTATTGTAGTTAGGATTACGCAACATATCATCATAGGTTGGGTATTTCATTTCAATACTTACTGTATCTGTAATTGGAATCATTTTAGTTTTAATTTCAGAAGCTTTCATTTTTACTTCTTCTAAATTAATTACAACTTCATTTTCTTCATTGCAATCTACACATGCAGATCTTATAGTTGAAGTTTCTCCAACTGACTTTGCTCTTACTTGTGTAAATACGTAATCAACATCAAAGGTTGCGAGCTCTTTGATGTTTATTCCTGGCACACATGTTTCAATGCAATTTATCATAGCATTTAAAATCTGTTTCATGTCTTGAGATTCATATGCAATTAATAGACTTTTCTGTTCTTTAACAAGAAAAGGTCGAAACTTAAACGTTTCTTGTGATGAAGGTACTACTACCTCATACATTGGTTTATCGTTAGATAATACTGGCAGCGCCATATTTTACTCCTTATATTATATCAATTCCGCCTAATGGTGTATCAATATCCATATTGATAAAGTTCTGTACACCACTGGCTCTTCTCCAGTTCGTATATGCAAATGTTACAGTCAATTGCACTAAACCATCAAGATCATTATTCAATTCAATTGCACTAGATGCTATTGGAAAAGCTTCAAGTAAATCTACTGAATAGACACTTCCACCACCAATACCTGCATTAAATCTTATAGGTCCTAATTGTTTGCTAAAACCTTTCAATGGTTGTCTTAATTGATGTATAGTTACTGTTTTAGCATATTCATTTTTATAGTTAGATGCTTGTCCTGTTTCATCAAGTATAGTGCTTCTCCAACTATCAAAATAATCTTTTACTCCATAATCGTTCATTAAATAAAAAGTCATACTTACGTCATCAACTGCATAACCGTAAGCTACTTTTTGAAATTCCATTCCAATTCTTCTATCATTAGTTAATATTTGTTTTGCTGGCAAAGTCGCATTTGAACACAAAATATTTAATTCTCTTGGACTCGCTCCTCCGCCCATTCCACTAAATGCTCCTACTATACCATTAAGTAAACCACCACCAACTCCTACACTAGGTAATGTAACTAAAAATTTATTTGGTCTAGCAAAACCTAACTTAGTGTTCATTAATGCTTTAAGATCTTCAATACTATTAGCCATTTACTTTCATCCTTGAATTCTGATAAACTGTTCCTGCAGATGCTTTCTCCCATTGCGCAGTAGGTAAAAATGCTGCTATTTCCCATTCAGGTGCCGGTACTTCAGCAAATCGCGATTTAACGTGTGCAAGCAAATAATGTTTGAAACACGGTTGAAAATATCTCATTTTTCGTGCACCTTTTAACAAATCGTATGTTAATTTAAATCTTGTAGATTCATCATATTTTTTGTTATTAGTTGCATCTAATAATGCATCTAAGAACTTTGCCCTCAACACTGGAGGAAGATAATGTAAATTGATTCCTCTAAATCCGCCAGGAGCGGGTTCAACTGGTATAGTTAATGGAAACCTGTCGTAGAAAGGTAATTTGTCTTTATGCTTAGGATCATAAAAGTACATAAACATAGAACCATAACTATGAGATGCTCTACGATTAATTTCATCTTCTCTCATTAAAGCATCACGGTTAACTCTTGTAAGTCTTTGAATTCTTTTACGAAACCAATCACGTGATTCTTGTGTACGAGGATTAATTCCTGCACGAAAAGCTTCAAGTTCTAGTTTTTGAAATAAGTTACTCATGAATCTATTTATATCTTTTTCTTACGCTTTTTTCGAAATGGTTTGTACGGTGTTAGCTTCTTTAGTTTTCCTGGAACCGGTCCTTTTAGTAACTTCATTTCTTGTAATGTTTTCTCTGTCCATATTTGAAATTGCCAGCCACGATCTCTTGCGTATTCTGTAGCTGCTTCCCACTTATTCATGTTCTTAACATATGATAAGCCTTCAGATATATACTGCTTAGTTCTTCGCGGGCCCGCAGGCGGAATAGTTTCTTTCTCTGGTTTTATCTCAACTAGTAATGTCTTATCTTCGAACACTATTTTCATATCAACAAAATATCTGTGGTACCTTTTATCTACTTCATAGTAATATGGCACTACAATTTCTTCAGAACTCCATTGCTTTACTTTAGGATTCTTGTCGCACCACTGAAATGCAGCCTTCTCCCACAACGACCTATATATTATATTGGACGTGTCACCCTTATACTTGGATGCATTTTTGATTGTATATCTACCTGAATAAGCCATATTTTTGTTATAAATAGAAAAATAATATTTAATTATATCTATAAGGATTATCATGTCAGATATCGGATTAACAGGTGTATCAACTACATCACTTAATAAAGTTGGCCCTAATGGTGAAGTACTACCAGGGAGTGCTTTTCCAGGGTTAGATGCTTTTGGCGGAAGTGGACCGAAGGTAGGAATAAATGAAGCAGGTGACGGATTTAGAAATTTAAATTTTGATGATTTATCTGGTCAACTTAGAACAGCCTCAAAATCATTAGAAGGATTGATAAGCGGATTGTTTGGGTCTAGACAAAGATCTGATTTAAAATATCCTCTTGAAACTGATAATCCAGCGTATCAAGCTAGAGTTCAATTTAGAATGTTCTCACTGCAACCTAGTATTGATGGTGAAAGCCAAAAAAACTTTGATAAAGTTGCAAGTGATAATTTAAAAAGTTTATTAGAATCCTCTGCAAAAACTCAAGATGTACGAGCTCAAGTTGATAGTTTTGGCTATGCTGGAAGAAATAGTGGTACAGCTAACGCAGGAATAGATGGACCATCAGCTGCTGCAGCGTCTGCTACAGGCAGTTCAGCTGCAACTGGAGCAAACAAGACGTCATTAACCAAAATCGTTACCGATTATGCAAAAAGTGGAAAAGATAAAGTTGCAGGATCCCGATTTATAAAGCAAACTAGCAAACATCTTATGGGAGGTGTTGAGTTTAAACCTGTAAGAAACACTCCAATAGTAGATATGTATTTTCCTGTCACGATGCAATTTAACGATAATGCGCAATATGATAATGCATCATTAGGTGCTTTTGGTGGAGCTGTTGAAGGAGCAATGAATCAAGGTGGTGGAGCTCTTGAATCAATATTAGGAGAATTTAATAACGGTTTAGTAAGTATGTTTGATGCTGTAAGAGGTAATCAAAAACTTTCGGAAGCTGCATTCAGAGTTGGTTTAGCTCGAGTTATTGACAAAGGTTCAATGATAAATTCCGGTGTAGCTAACGCATTGACACTTCAAAATAGAACAATAATTAATCCAAATATAAGAGCTTTATTTAGAGGCGTAGGTTTACGTGAATTTACATTTCAGTTTAAGATGATTGCTCGTTCTCAGTTAGAAGCAGAGGTAATAAGACAAATAATTCAGCACTTTAGAGAAGAAATGTACCCCGGAACTTTTGATATTGATGAATTAGGCGGTGCAGATATAGGATTTAAATTTCCTAACGTTTTCCAAATACAATTTAATTATAATGGTGTAATTAATAGGAATATTCCAAAACTAGAATTTTGTTATTTACGTAATGTTAGTACTTCAATAAATCCAACTGGAGGAGCTTTTAGAAGAGACGGTCAACCGAATGAAGTTGATTTAACATTAAGTTTTGTTGAATATAAAACTCTCAACAAAAAAGATATACAGGCAGGTTACTAATGAAATATTTTAAAGATTTTCAAGACGTCTTTTATAATTTTGGCAATGAAGCACAACCAACTTTAATTCAAAATATATCAAGATATGTAGATGTGATAGATCAAGTAAAAGATGATATTGCATTTTTAACTTTTTATACTATACAAGAAGGACATAGGCCTGATCAAGTTTCTATTGAATTATATGATACACCATTGTATTATTGGACTTTATATTTATTAAATGATAACATAAGACAACAAGGCTGGCCTTTAAACAATGTTGAGTTTCAAACTTATATTAAAAAAATATTTCCTAATACAGTAATAACTACAAGAGAAAATATTTCAACTAAGTTTAAAGTTGGTCAAACTCTAACTGGCAATACATCTGGCGCTAGCGGAACAATTATAAGAAGAAATCTAGATTTAGGCCAAATCGTCGTTGAAGGTAAACCATCTTTCAGAACATTAGGTGAAACTATTACATCTACTAATTCAAGTGGCGTTTTAGAATCTATTATAGCAGTATCAAGTTCTGATGAACAAAACGCTGCAAATTACTATACTGATATATCTGGCGGCATAGTTGATTTAGGCGTAGATTCTGATGTAAATTCACTAACGTACGGAGGTTTTATTCCACCCGGAGCACTAAAAAATGAAATTACAAATGAACAAGCTTATTTTAATGTTAATGAAAGTCTTAGACAAATAAGAGTCATTAGACCTAACTTAATAAATAATATTGTATCTGGTTATAAAAAAGCTGTAAGAGAATAGCGTGTCTGAATTAGCAATTGAAACGAGAAGTGACTATCAGTTACTGTCTGCTGAAATAACAAACAGTGATAGAAATGTTGACTTATCTGTTGACATAAAGCGTTTGATATCGTCATTTCAAATATTTGAACATATCGAAAAATCATATTTGACAGCAGAAGTTGTCTTTGCTGATACTACAAATCTTTTGCAAGATATGGATTTTCAAGGTGGTGAGAAATTAACTTTAGAAATATGTCAATCAGAAGAAAGAAATGAAGGCTTTACTATCAAAAAAGACTTTTTGATTAATAAAATTGAAAGTGTTACAAGAGCTGATGAAGCTACCGATGCTGTTATGTTACATTGTGTCGAATACCATGTATTTAAATCTTCATTGCAAAATATAAGTAGATCGTATATCGGTTCTGCAAGTAAAATTATTTCTAAGATATTAAGTGAATACATAGAAAAAGATTTGTTGTCTTTAGGCACTGAATCTGTAGATGATTTAAAAGTTATTATACCAAATTTAAATCCTCTTGAGGCATGTGATTGGTTAAAGAAAAGAGCAGTAAGTGAAACTGGAATGCCTTATTATCTTTATTCAGTTTTAGGCGTAGATAATTTAATTATGAGAGATTTAGGTAACATGCTAGAAGATCCAGTACTTAATAAAAGTGTTCCTTTTATATACGCACCTAGTTTAAATACGGCTCAGCTCGGGCCACGAAAATACTATAATATAATAGATTTTAAAATTTCTGATAATGAAGATTTACGCTCAATAATTAGTGAAGGTTTAGTTGGAGGTGAATACTATTTCTATAATACTATGACAGCTGCTCCGTATAGAGTAAAGTTTGATGTTGAGGAGGTCTTCCAAGATTTAGCTAAAAATAATTTATTAGGAGGAGAAAATGAAAGATTTGTTTATGCTCCTGATTATAAATTAAAAGATCAAAAAATTTCAAAATATAATTCTCGTTCGATAACACAGATATCACAAAGTGGTGCATATGAAAATGGATTAAGTAACTTTAGAAGTTACCAAGACGACAATTCTGCAAGTAATCATAAAAGAAAAATAATAGCAGCATCTTTAAAATCATTCTTATCAAAAGCGCCGATTCAGATTACTGTAAAAGGTAGAGAATTTTTAACAGCTGATGAAAATTACACTATAGGTAAAGTTATTAGAATATTATTTGTTGATACTGTTAGTTCATCTACAAACCAAACGAAATTGTCATTTGATAGTAAGAAATCTGGAGATTACGTAATATGTGCAGCAAGGCACGTTTTTGATGATGAAAATTACAACACTACTTTATTGTGTGGTAAACTTGGTTCATTAACTGAGGATATAATATTATGAGTCAAATGTTTTATGGTGATCACAATCGCTGGTTCGTAGGTTTAGTCATAGACGTTAATGATCCTCTTAAGCTCGATAGAGTAAAAGTAAGAATACAAGGGATACATACGCATGATACAACACTAATACCTAATGCAGATTTACCTTGGGCTCAAGTAATAATACCTGTTACAGAAGGCGGCAGTTCTGGCATAGGTGCCAATTGCAGTATAAAGCCAAGAGCACAAGTTTTTGGATTCTTCTTAGATGGAAAAAATTCACAATTGCCTTTAGTTGTAGGATCTATACCTAAAATTGAATCTTACGCTAATCAAAGCGGAGATGCCGATAATACTCTTCCATCATTTAATAAAAAATCTGGAGTTGGCGATATTGATTTAGATGGTAGTTCAAATATAGAAAAAGCTTTCAACTTTTTTGTTTCAGAAGAAGGCGGTAATTACAGTATGGAACAAGCATGTGGAATAATAGGTAACTTTTGTCAAGAGTCTGGTCCTACTCTAAATCCAAGAGCAGTCGCAGCAAATGAAGGCTCTACAGGCATAGCGCAGTGGAATCCAGCTGCAGCCGCTGGAAACAGATTAGGTCAACTAGTAGAATATTCAAACACATTAGGTTTAAATCACCTGACACTTGGTGCGCAGCTGTTATTCACTAAATACGAATTGGAAACATTTAGCTATTTAGGAGATGGTCTTTTAAGAAAAGCATCAACTACGAGAGATGCAACAATAGCTTTTCAAGATTCTTATGAGAGGCCTAATAAAGCAGCAGCGCATACAGAAAAAAGAGTTGGCTTTGCTAAAGAAATTTTTAACAAATTGGTGAATGTATAATGGCAATATTAGTAACAACAGGCACTAAAATACAACTACCTTTAGGAACAGTTCAAGTTCAGGAAGTTAGAACTAAGACGTTAATCGATCCTGAGTATCGCGAATTGATTATGAAAAATACAGGCCCTACACATAGGTTTGAAGATATTCCTGATCTTTTTTATACTTTTAATGAAGATACAAGTATATTAACAATAAGTCGAGATTTTGGCCAAGTAGAAATTCGCTACATAGAACCTTTAGATATGGATGCAATTAACAGAATAGTTCCTATAACAAAAGTAAACTCAGATGCACAAAGAACAAGGAATGTAGATACTTCTGATAATAATATTCTAGAAGCACAACAAGAAAGCAAAATTAGTAACGAAGGAACAATAATAGGAGACTTGAAACAAGTAGGAGGATTTAAGTCTTTATACCCATTTGCTAAAGAAGGTGAAGCAATAAGTAAAAGAGCTATGCCTGTAAAATTAACTTCATCAGTCGGCGATGGAAGTTTATCTGCTATAGCTACAAATACATCTCAACTTACATCGATTCTTGGTAGCAATCCAGCCGCAACAGGTACGTTAAAAAGAATTGTTACGAGCGGAGCTCCAGCTTCGTTGCTTAAACAAATGCAAAGAAATTTACCTAAGCTTTCACCACAAAAATTAAGAACATTTGCAGCTAACGTTTCTGTTAGTCCTTCAAATAGTATTGAAGCACTTAAGCCAGAAAAAAGTCCGTCTTTAGTTTCGGTACAAACTGCATCTAGAATCTACAAAGATAAATTAAAATTAAAGCTAAATTCTGGAGGATTTAATTTAAATCCACTTGATAGATTTCCAGGAATGGGTAGAACTAAACAAAATTTAGCTGCACAATTTATAGGCACGTTATTAAATAAAGTAGGAAGTGCATTTGGCAACATATTAAATGGACTTAAAGTTTTTGGTGACAATCCACCACCATCTATAACTTCAGCGTTTGAAGGAAACGTAAAAGACTTGATTGAAGTTGGAGGATCTCAAACTAATGTTTCAAGCTATATGAATAAAGGAGATTTAGTAAACATTAAAACACCTAAGATTCAATATCTTTTACAAAATCGAAATGCTTTCTTAGGATATGCTACTCCAGACGACTATGAATTTGCATTTGTTAATTCTACTGAAGAGCTAATAAAAGAATTTCAGTTAAGTGCAAGAGGCCCAAACAGTGAAGGAGATGATGCAATCGGTGGACTGTTTATTCATGAAACTCGAAAATTCACTGGTCCTCCAGAGAAAGCTAATGCCAAAGCTATAAATGATGGTGTTAAAAAAGTTCAATTAAAATTACTTACAAAAGAAATAAAAGATACTAATACTGCATCAGATGGAAAAACGGCGGCAGAAACAGCACTTGAAAGAATATCAACTAAACCTAATGATTATGGATTGAATTCACATTATGTAATACTAACAGATGGCTCTTTGCAAAGAGGTAGACCTATAGATAAAACTCGTACGCCTACAGGATATCCAAGATTTTATAAAACTGGTCTTCAACTTACTTTTGTTTCAGGCGGCAAAACTCCGAATTCAAAAATGTTTGAAACTTATGATAGATTTTTAAAAGCTTGGTTTACAGTATTTCCAGATTGTGGTGTATACGGTAATAGTGAAGTTAAGTCAACATCACAGAACACTTTTGATGTAAGACAAACTGTAAAATCAAAATTTAGATTCGTTTATCGCTACGATGATTTATCTGAGTTAACTGAATTTCCAACTAAACTTGAAAGAGTAATTACAAAACCAACAACTATAGCTAAAACTTCATCTACAATAACTAAACCAGTAACTTTTGCTGAAGCAAATCAAAATATTAAAGAAGTATTAGAAAGTAAAGAATTTAATGATGATGTAGACGCTGCAGCTAATAAAGCTGGAGCTGCATTAGCGCAATTAAATGGTGAAGAAAGAAATGCAATTGCAACTAAATTTGGAGCTGAAAATTTACCACAAAGTGATTTAAAGGCAAAGATGGATACTGACTTTAAAAATGCTCAATCATTCATGAAAGAAAAAAATAAACAACTTAATAGTATTATCGGCAAAACTAATACAGATAATACAAGTGTAAAGACATTTGCAGATAAGTTAAGGAGAATATAATGGCAGAAGTTGATCAAATTGATCCTAATGAATTAGAATCAATACAAAACCCAGATGATGGAAGATCTGACCCAGATAAAAGATTTCCTAGGAAAGAATATGTTGGTGTTTCATCTGTAAACAATATTGCACGTGGCACACGCGTTAAAAATGTTTATATCGGCGGAAGTATTCCCGGTATGGATCTTGAATTAAACGATGAGCCGTCAACACAATATCCAGAAAATCAAGTAAAAGAAACAGCATCCGGTCATGTTGTCGAGTATGATGACACCAATGGCCGTGAACGCGTCATGATAAGACATAGAACTGGATCTGGTGTTGAAATGAGAGCGGATGGAACTGTTATATTAAGTTCAACAAATAACACATTAAGAATAGTTGCAGCCAATGAAAAAGTCATAGTTGAAGGCGATGGTGAGGTTGTATACAATGGCAATTTAAAAATGAGAGTTGCAGGTGATTTTGATTTAGAAGTTGGTGGTGATTTTAATGTTAATGTCACAGGCAATAAAGAAGAAACAATTAAAAGCTCTCTAATAGAATCTGTATCTAAAAACAAAACTATGACCGTAGGAGAAAATAAAGCTGAAACTATTTTAGGAGTTGATGCACTAACTGTTTTAAAAGATAAAGATATAATGGTTAAAGGCACTCTTGAAACTAATGTTCAAGGCGCAATAGAATTAGATGCTGCTGGCACTTTAACGATGAGTAGTGAATCTAAACTTATCGCTTCTTCACCAGACACTAGCATTAGCACAGATAACATTTCAGTGATAGCTCCTGTTGGTACAATAGGAGGTGCAGATGTTGTTTATTATGGTAGTACTGCGCATATTCCTAGAATCAATTCAACTTCAATGCATGCCACAACATTTCACGGAGATTTAAATGGTGTAGCTGAAAAAGCAAATGAAGCAAATAAAGCTGGAACTGCAGTTCCAGGACCTGCTGGCACGGGCGGAACACCAACAGTTACAACTGCAACGAATAAAACAACTGAGCAACCAACAGTAGAACTGTTAAATTCTGCATTAAGAACTTCACCACTATTCGGTATAAGAGAAGTTGAAGTAGATACATTTGATGATTTAAAACATTCAGTTGATAGAAGTAGATCTTACGGCGGAATAACTAAAGATGATTTGACTACAAAGTCTGCAAGATCAAAATTAAGAGATCCTAATAATATTTCTAACGAAACATTTATGGGAGAAATACTTTCAGATGGAACTGTGTCAAAAGATGCAACAAATGCTATACCACCAAAATTTGGTAGAGCGATTAGTGCAAACAATACATCGCAAAGAGGTACAGAAGCAATAGGTCCATCAAATCCGAAAGCAAAGGTATACCAAAGTGGCACGTAAAATAAATGTAATTCCAGACGCGCAATACGATCCTACATTTCAATCAGAAATAACTGGTCGTACGAGATTAGCACATAGCATAACATTATCTAAATTTTTAGGTAGTTACAATGATCCTGTGAGTATAAGTCATTTAGATAGTGATGATAAATTATTACTAGCAAAACAATATTATTTGCATGCTCAAGTGTTGCAATCTATTAATTCATCACCCGGATTAAGAGGCATAGCATCATTTGAAAAGTTTAGAATGATTGTTTCTGAAGGATTTTATAGGGAAGGCCCAAATGAAGATTTAGACGTTACTGATGGTATTAATTATTTAAAGACAAACGGAAGAGCTGTTGTTTATGAACTTATCGGCGAAGACGGCAAAATAGCATTTGATAAAACATTTGATCTGGCTGTTTACCTAAAGAATAACATAGACTTTGATAAGATCATACTAAATTATGATAGTTATAATCCAAACGGATCTTTGCACGTGGACATAGTTTTAATTATGCCAGAAATAATATCACCATGGAGCGTTTCATATAACAATATTATTGAAACAAGATTTAACAATTCGGTGCAGTCTACTGGTGAATTATTAGAAATTAGTGATGAGCAAACTGTCGAATAAATTGTATAAATAGTCAATAAAGGAAACACTATGCCAACAAGAGTTTTTGCAAATGAAGATGGAAATGTTAGTAAGAAGTCTATTATTGTTTCAAGAGTACGTGAAGACAAAGACATAGATGCAACGTTTAGTGCTAAGTTTGTTGGATTAGATACTGATGGTAATAATTTACCAGGTGATATTTTTAAAAAAACAAATGCTGCAGCTGTTAAGCAATCAATAAGAAATTTACTATTGACGAATTTTACTGAGAGACCTTTCATGCACAGGTTTGGTGGAAATTTGACAGATATGTTATTTAGATTAAGCACTGAAATAGATGATGCTAATTTAGAGAATGATATAACTTCGTCAATACAAACTTATGAACCAAGAGCTCAGGTTTTAAGCATAAATAGTATTATAAGTGCAGACAACAATGAAGTAAGAGTAACAGTAAGATTTTTAGTAATATCTACATTACAACAAGATACTGTAGAAATAAATTTAACAAGGTTAAGATAAATGTCAACTACAATTCAATCAACAGATTTAGATTTTGATACAATAAAAACGAGGCTAAAAGATTATTTCAAGCGTCAAAGTGAATTTACTGATTATGATTTTGAAGGTTCTGCTTTAAGTAATATATTAGATGTATTAGCTTATAATACTCATTTTAATGGCTTAACATCAAACTTTGCTCTTAATGAAAGTTTTTTAAACACTGCACAACTAAGAAGTTCTATAATATCTCATGCAGAAGCTTTAGGATATGTACCAAGATCATATGCATCTGCATTAGCAAAACTAACATTATCTATTACAATCGCAGATGCAGATAGACCAACTGCAATTGAACTACCTAGAAATAGTAAATTTACTACGTCATTGAATGATATAAGTTATACATTCCGAACAAGAGAAAAATATGTTGCAACTCCTAGTGGCGCTGGTGTTTATATTTTTAAAACTTCTGAAGGTTCTTCAGATATACCAGTTTATGAAGGAATAGAGAAAACTAAAACATTTTTTGTCGGTGAAACATCAGATTCACAAATATATGTCATACCAGATTTAACGATTGACACTACAACAATAAGAATACAAGTTTTCGATACTTCAGTAAGTCCGACTTTTACCACATACACTAATATCAATAAAGCAACTCGAATTACGCCAACGTCTACACATTATCAAATTAAAGAAGTGCCTAATGGTTACTATGAAATAATATTCGGCGACGGAACGAGTACGGGAGCAGCTCCAATTGCAGGAAATAAAATAGTAATAGATTATTTGTCTACTGTAGGGCCTGAAGCTAATGGATCTAGTGTGTTTTCTACAGATGTTCAAGTAGAAGGTGTTAATTTAGAAGCTGTTACGAGTGCTGCTGCAGCGGGTGGATCATTCAGAGAAGGGATAGAATCTATAAGACAAAATGCACCATTATACTTTACATCTCAAAGACGAATGGTTACAGCTGAAGATTACACATCTCAAGTATTAACTAACTACGGTTCATTTGTTGATGATGTTACTTCATGGGGAGGACAAGATAATGACCCAGCTAAGTTTGGTTGTGTTTATGTAGCATTAAAATTTAAAACAGACGTAGATGACGCTACACAGTTAGATGTAAAAAATAATATCATAAGTGATTTGTCTGATAATTTTGCTATTGCAAGTATAGACACTAAATTTGTAGATGTGAGCACTTCTTATTTAGAAATTTTAACTACATTTAATTTTGATCCAGATTTAACAAGTTCAACTTCAAGTGCAACAGAAACTTTAATTCAAGATACAATTAACACGTATTTTTCAAATAATTTACAAAGATTTGGAAAAGTGTTTAGAAGATCAAATTTACTAGCAATTCTTGATGATATTGACGAATCAATATTAAACACTAAAATTAGACTTAAGATACAAAAGAGATTCACACCTACTTTAGGCCTTTCAAGAGATTACCAGATAAACTTTCCAGTTGAGATCGGTGGCGCTATTGATGTAGGTAGTGTTGAAAGAATAATTACATCTTCTAAGTTCACGTTCAATTCAAAACCTTGCACCATTAGAAGTAGACTCAATTCAAGCACTTTAGAAATAGTTAGTGGTGAAGAAGGTGTTGAAGTAGACAATATCGGTTCATTTGATTCAAAAGCAGGTAGAGTTAATTTAGTAGGATTTAATCCTACTGCACTAGAAGGTGGCGAAATAAAAATATCAGCTAGGCCTGCCAACGAAAGTACAATAAGGCCTTTAAGAGCAAGTATAATTGATATTGATACTGTGGCATCTAAAGCTAATGCTATTCTTGATTATCAAGAAATCCAAGCATCATTATCAGGATCAACATCATCAAGCGGTTCTAGTTACTAATGACAAATATTCAGTATCATTATAATAGAAGACCAAGAAACTTTTTACATAGAAAAGTTCGTGAGGCTTTGCCTGAATTTTTTACTCAAGATTATCCAAATCTTGTAACATTTTTAGAGAAATATTATGATTATTTAGATTCAGACGGAGCCAGTTCATTTGATTACAAATTAAGAAAAATATATCAAACAAGAGATACGCAAGAAACTTCTTCAGATTTATTGAAATTTATAATACAAGAAATTGCAGGTGGAAATACTGGAGGTAATTTTATTGATCCGAGTTTTTATGCTCAAAGAATTAATGAATTACATAGAACTAAAGGTAGTAGATTTTCAATTGAAGAATTCTTTAGAGCATTCTTTCAACAAAATGTAGAGGTTGAGTATCCTAAGAAAGATATCTTCACTATAGGGTACGATTTAGCTGGGCCTTTAAGTAGAATTGGTGCTGAATCAAATAAATTTATTAGAAATAATGCACTATATCAAGTTTTTTCAATACTAATTAAGAGTCCTATATCACAAACTACATGGATAGAATTATATAAAAAGTTTGTGCATCCTGCAGGATTTCATATTGCTGGGACAGTTACAACTGACACTGAAGCTGTTGGAAATGCATCTGCACTAATAGCAGAAGTTGATAGTGCATCTAGAGTAGTAGAAGGCATTGGAATTACATCAGCACTTGCACCATTTACACAAATGACTGGGTTAATAGATTCTAATGGAACACCAGTCAGAGTAGGCCTTGACCAAAAAGTTAGTGTATATCAGTCACTTACATCTACACAACTTCAAGGATTTTATAGAAACATGGAAGAACTTATTACACCTAATTCATTTACATTTGATGATAGTGGCCAAGGAAAAGACTTTGTTGGTGCATTAGGTGATAGCGCAGAAGCAGCTGCACCAGATTTCTCACTTACTTTTGAGACAATGGACAACACACAATTTGATTCATCTTTTAACACATAACGATTATTCTTATGTATAAATAGAACTTATTAGGAAGATTAAATGACTAGACAAAATATTGGTATAGGCAGTTCAGCTAATGACGGTAATGGAGATACATTACGACAAGCCGGAACAAAAATAAATTCAAACTTTGCTGAAGTATATGCATTACTTGGTGGAGGAGATAGTAGTAACTTATCATCACAAATTTCTCTAGAAACTGATGCAGTTACCTTTGAAGGAACAAGTGCAAATGATTTTGAAACAAGATTAAAAGCAACGAATCCATCACAAGATAACATTATAACATTACCAGATTCTACAGGAACTGTAACACTCGATAATACAATACAAACACTTACAAATAAAACTTTAACTGCACCAAAAATAAATGAAAATGTGGCACTTACAAGCACTGCAACAGAATTAAATTTACTCGATGGTGTAACTGGTGTTGTAGTTACAACTGCAGGTTCACAAACACTTACTAATAAAACATTAACAACACCTACTATAACTGCACCAAAAATAGGAACATCAATTAATGATACATCAGGAAATGAAGTTATAAAAATAACTGCAACTGGTAGCGCAGTAAATGAATTAACAATTGCAAACGGTGCATCAACAACAGGACCTACACTTTCTGCTACTGGAAGCGGATCTAATTTAAATATAGCTATGAATGCAAAAGGCACTGGTTCAGTTAATTTAAGTAAAGCTGCTTTTAGTTCTACAACTGTTGATACAAATGCTGCGTCAATAGTGAGTGGCACATTAATTATAGGAAATAAAAGCGCAGGTAGTACTTTAACACTAAGTTTACCTAATGGAACTACTGTAGGCGAATATAAAATTTTTACAAATAAAGGTTCAGACGCAATGGAAGTTACACCAGTTGCTTTTAGAGGTTCACAAACTAAATTCACATTAGCACAGTTTGACGGTTGCACCTGTATATGGGATGGAAGTGCTTGGTTCTTAGTTGGAAATCAAGGTGAAGTAACGGTAGCATAAGGAATAGAATATGTCAGCAATAATAACAGACCCATTTAAAAAACAATTCATGCAAAAAATATTAGATGAAGCATCAGATGTTACACTTGCAAGATATTACGTAGGTATTGGAAAAAATGATGAATGGAACTCAACTGAAACTGTTCCAACACCGACAGATACACCTAAAACAATAAGAGAAGCACAAAATGCTTTACAATCTGTAAAAGCTGTAGGCGCAACATCCTTTGTAGTACCAAGACACAATTGGAGTTCCGGTAGCGAATATAGCGGCTATGATGACGAATATAGTACAATACCATCAAATACTTATTATGTTCTTACTGAAGATAATCATGTTTATATTTGTTTACAACAAAGCAAAAGCGGAACTGGTACTATAAATAAATCAACAGTTAAACCTACTGGCACATCACCAAAACCATTTAAAACTTCAGATGGGTACACTTGGAGATTTTTATATGCGTTATCTGGTAGTGATACAGCTTCGTTTTTATCGGCCAACTTTATTCCAGTTAAATTTGTAACTACTACTAGTGATGCATTTGAAATACAACAAAAAACTGCTCAAGACTCTGCCGATGCAGGTAGAATAGCAAATATCGTCGTAGAAAATCAAGGGACTGGCTACTCAGGTGCTCCTACTGTTACTATAACAGGAAATAGCGGCGCTATAGGTGACAGTGCACAAGCGACTGCATTCGTATCAGGTGGTAAAGTTGTTAAGATTGATATGTTAAATGAAAGCTCAGGTTCAGGAAGCAATTTTGTAAATGCAACTGTTACTATAACTCCAACATCAGGTGGTAGCGGTTGTATAGCAAGAGCCGTGCTTGGTGGACATAATGGTATCGGTGCAGATCCAAGAGATGATTTAAAAGCTACATCACTTATGTTCAACTCTAAACCAGCTGGAGCAGAAAATGGAGACTTCTTAACAGGAACTAATCAAGATTACAGGCAAGTGATGTTAATTAGAAATCCGAAAACTGACTCAGCTAATGGAGATACTCTTACTGCAACTACTGCTAAAGCTTTAAAATATCTAATAGCAGATTCAGCTTTTGCAAGTCAGTTACAACCTGACGAATTGATTACAAACGGTGAAACACCACCAGCAAATGCATATTTTAACGAATTTGTAAATCATACTACGGCTGGTGCAAAAATATATTATCACCAAACTGACAGTACTGGTTACACACCGTTTTCAGTAGGAAACACTCTCACAGATGAAGCAGGCCAAACTGGTACAATTGCTGTAGTTGCAGATTCAAATGAGTTATACATTAACACTTCTGGAGAAGTTCTATATATAGAGAATAGAGCACCAGTTATTAGAAATACTTCTCAAACAGAAGATATTAAAGTAGTAGTTACACTATAATAGGACATTAATATGGCGACAACATTTATAAAGAGCAGCTTATCGACAACCTATAAAGATGATTTTCGTGATAGTGATAACTATCATAGAATATTATTTAATTCAGGTGTAGGATTACAAGCAAGAGAATTAACACAACTTCAAACTATATTACAAAGTCAAATATCAAGATTCGGTAATAATATATTTAAAGAAGGAGCAGTTGTAAAACCTGGTGGCGTTAATATAAATCCAAAATATGAATTCATTAAGTTAGATGAAACTAGTCACAGTTTGCCAGAGGTTTCAACTCTTGTAGGTAAAACTGTAACTGGTCAAACATCAAGTGTTGTTGCAACTATCATAGAAGCAGTCGCAGCAACTAGCGGAGATCCAGCTACACTTTATGTAAAATATACAGATACTAAAACAGCCCAAGCATCAGGCGATAATACCATAACAAAAAGAATGGCTTCAGAGGAATTAATGATTATTAATCAAGATTCTGGTGGTACTGATGTTTTAAAAGTTAAACAAGCTACAACGGGTGATCCTAATGTTGTCGGTGCAGGTACTCAAGTTACGATACGCAGTGGTGTTTATTACGCACGTGGAAATTTTGTATTTACTCAAGATCAAAGTAAAATCATATCTAAATATACTGATTCTCCTAACACAGATATTGGATTTAAATCAGTAGAAGACGTAGTAACTGCAAGTGATAATGATGCTTTATATGACAACCAAGGAGCTGCTCCAAACGTAAGTGCACCAGGTGCTGATAGATACCGAATTAGACTTACTATCGCAGAACGTGATGAATTAACAGCAAGTGACAATTTTATACATGTTGCAACAATAGTTGACGGCGCAGTTTTTGAAAATGTCGATACGAATCAATCTTATAATATTCCAAATGATATGATCTCAACTAGAATTAGAGAAAATTCTGGTGACTATGAAGTAAAACCTTTTACTGCTAAATTTGAACTGGATTCAGAAAATACTCATTTGTTATTAAAAGTAAGTGATGGCACAGTGGTGATTAATGGATATAGAGCTAGAAGACCTATGCCTACTACAATAAGAGTAGAAAAACCAACTGCAACTTTAGAAATAAATAATGAACCAGTAAGTGCTGTTCTTGCACATCATGTAATCACAACGCCAGGCATTGGTGATAGTTCATCTAAAGGTATTCCAAATATTGATACTATGGAAGAAATGAATTTAAGGTCAGGTGTTGGACATACAGGAGACACAATCGGTACAGCACGAATTAAAGCACTTACAAAAGATGGATCAAACATTAAAGCTCATATTACTGATATACAAATGAATAGTGGCCAAGCATTTAGAAATGTTAAAAGTGTTGGAACTACCGTTGATAATTATTTTAACATTACTTTGGATAACTCAAAGGCTGTTGTCAAAGAACCTACTAATGATTATAGTTTTTTTGAATTACCTAAGAATAGACCTTCTACTATATCAGATTTAATTTATACCGCACAAAGGAAGTTTTCAAATAAAAGTGCAAACAGTTCGGGTGTAGTTGCTTTACAATCAATAGCTGGAAACCCAGGTGAAACATATACGTCAACTTCAAATTTCATATTTGCAAAGGCTGACAGTGATATATCTACTATTTCACCAACTATTGACCTTGCAGCAAATACTGCTGATTTTGGAACAGGTAATACAATAGTTAGTTCATCAAATATAGAGTATGCTGCATACGTTGAAAAAACTCAAACAACACCAAAAGAAAAAGTATTAACAAGTTTTACTGTGGTGGCTGGTATTGAATCCGACGGTGCCGGACTAGAGTTCATTAATTTGAAAAGAGCTGACATTTTTAATGTACAAGAAATTTTTTCTACAGCAGACAGCAGTCTAGACTTATCATCAAGATTTACAATTGATGATGGCCAAAGACCTTCAAGATATGAACCCGGCAGATTAATTTTGAAAAATGGCGTTTCTGCGCCAACCGGAGACGTAACTGTTAAATATAAGTTTTTCAATCCAAGTTCTAGTGGTGATTACTTTTCTGTAAATTCATATTCATCACAAGTAGAATATGATAAAATACCATCATTCAGAACCCCTGAAGGTAGAACAGTTAATTTAAGAGATGTACTTGATTTCAGATCGGTTGCTGATTCAGCTGGAAACTTTGGAACTTCTGGTTCAACTATGATAGAGCTTCCTCAGAGTGAAACAACTATTACAGCAGATGTTACATATAATCTTGCTCAGTCAGCAAAATTAGCTATTGATACAAATTCTGGATTATCTTTAAATTTTGGTCCATCTGCATTTTATCCTATACTGCCATCAAGGCAAGAAGGAAAATTACCTTTATATGATATAACTTTGAACGCTAAAACTCTTAATGATTCTGACGTCAATATTAGTAAAATTAACTTTAGAAGATTTACTATGAAAGACATTGGAAATCTTGAAAAAAGAATTGATAGATTAGAAGAATTTACTACTTTAAATTTGTTAGAAGTTGATACTAAAAATCTTGAAGTTTTAGACTCTGCTGGCAATAACAGAACAAAAGCTGGATTTTTTGTTGATGATTTTAAAGATCATAGATTTTCATCTATAAGTACACCTAGACAACATAGAGCCTCAATTGACCTTATTGATAAGCAAATGAGAGCATTACAGCGAGAAGATACAATAAGAATGATTTATTATGATAGTGGATCAACTGACACTGTATTAAGAGGTGACAACATATACATTGATTATGATGAAGTTTCTTACATCGATCAATCTACTGCAAGTAAGGCAGTTCAAATAAATCCTTTTGCGGTTACAATTTACAATGGTAACATTACGCTATCTCCATCGTCTGACGAATGGAGAGACACTGAGAGATTACCCGATAAAATTATACAAAAAGGATCACAAGTTTCACGTAGGCCTGCTTACTTATTTAATAATCATGTAACTGGCTGGTGTGGATCTACTGGAAGACTAGCTCAACAATCAGTAGTAACAAATGATGCTATTTTAGAATTAGTTGATGATAGATTAATTAATACAACTCAATCAGCTTTTATGAGATCTAGAAAGATATTTTTTAAAGCTACAGGTTTAAGGCCTAATACTAGAGTATTTACTTTCTTAGATGGTATTAACATATCTGCTTTCACTAACGGCACAAGTGGTGAAGGTGGATTTAGTTTTTATTCTAGTACATCAACAGATCCTGGCAATACTTTTAAAGGATTGACTGCACACCCCGATGGCACTACAACATCGCTAGTAACGGATGGCATGGGAAGTGTTTCTGGTTCATTCATAGTTCCAAATAATGATGCACTTCGAATTGCTACAGGAACTCGAGAATTTAAAATTTTAGACATCAGTGTAGATAACGATGCAAATGCAGGAAGCGTTGCATCAGCACCTTACACCGCAAAAGGGTATTTAGATACTAAGCAAGCTGAATATACATCAACGAGAATTGTATATGTTCCATACTATTCTTCTTGGTCAGGAGGTGATGGCGATCACAGTTACGGCCCAGGCACATCTATAGGTGATGCTACAAGCACTGGTAATGGCGGCTTTAGTAACAGTGTTAACGGAATTAACGGCCATGAAACAAGTGGGAATGATGCATCTAATGATGATACAACCTCAACAGCGGAAGATTTTTAGTAGGAGAAATATAATATGGGACAAACGTCAACAGGATATAGAGTAGGTAAACAACCTATAGCACAATCGTTTTTTGTAAGGGAAGCATCGGGTATTTACGTTACAAAAGTTGATCTATTTTTTGAAACTGCTGATGAAACTGCTCCAGTTTCTATAGAAATAAGACCAATGGTTAATGGAGTACCATCATCAGGTTTTGTACTACCAGGGAGTGTTAAAACATTACCGGGAAGTACTTTTACTGGAGGCAGTTCAGTTTCAGCTAATGCAACAACGGCCACATCTTTTACTTTAGATGAACCTTTATTTTTAAAAGGCGGTAATGAATATGCTTTAGTTGTTACTGCAGATTCGAAAGACTATCGAATTTATGTTGCAGAAATAAACGAATTCACTGTAGCATCTACTGAAAAAAGAGTGAATAAACAGCCTACATTAGGTAGTTTATTTTATTCGCAAAATGGTAGAACGTTTACTCCCGATCAGAATCAAGACTTAACATTTAAAATACACCGAGCAAAATTTAAAAAGAATACTGCTAAAGCTATACTTAGAAATGCTTCTGTGCCTAAACAGCTTTTGCAACTTAATCCCATCTCTGTTGATAGCGGATCGAATGTGGTCACAGTGCTTCATCCTCATCATGGAATGCAAGTGGGGCAAGGTATTACGCTTTCAGGAGTTGATTCGGCAGGTGTTGGAGGTATATCTGCAGCTACGTTAAACAAAAAATATAATATAACATCTATGGATTTTACTGGTTATAAATTTACTGCAGATTCTTCTGCAACTGCAAGTATTAAAGCTGGCGGATCAAGTGTTCAATCTACAAAGAATATAAGCTATAATACTGTATTTCCTAATATACAAACAAACATTCCGATAGGAACAGACATACAAGCTGCAATAAAAACAACTAGAAGTAAGTCATACGCAGAAGATGTAGATAATTCATTTCAAAAAGAAGGTTCGTTCAATAGTATACCTTTACTTGAAAATAGTCCATTTGAAAATTTAAAATTAGTAGCAAATGACAGCGCTGAAATAAATCAAATAGGCGCAGTTGGTATTCAAGTGAAGTCATTAGAAATGGAAATTACTTTGCTTGGAGATTCAGATAGAGCTCCAATGATTGATATGCAAAGATCATCTGTCGGATTAATATCAAATGTTATTGATAAGCAAGCATCATCTACAACAGATGATTTTAATGTTCCTCTTAATTTTGTTGATGAAACTGCAAAAACAGAAGGAAGCTCGGCATCTAAACATTTAGCTCGAGAAGTTGTACTTGAAGAAGCGGCAGTAGGATTAAAAATTCTAATTGATGCTAATAGACCAGTGGCTACTGATTTCCAAGTTTATGTAAGAACATGTGATATTGACGAATTACTTGAAGAAAAAGATTTTGTTTTAGTTCCTCAAGAAGCTGCTATACCCGCAGACGATAATGTAAATATTTTTAGACAATACACATACTTATATGGTGGATTAGGCGGAGATATTTTAGATTTTAAAAAGTATCAAGTAAAAGTTGTACTAAGAAGTACTAATCAAGCTTTTTCACCGGTTCTTGATAATTTAAGAGTTATTGCGTTGAGTACATAATGAATTACATTAAAGTAAAAGGACACAGTAACTTAGCAAGAAACGGATCTTATGGAAGTATAGTGAATATAAATAAAGAAGAGATACAAGCTGCTAAGAAAAGAAAGCTTGAAAGAAAACAAAAAGAAAAAGATTTTGAAGATTTAAAAAACGATGTTACTGAAATGAAATCTATGTTACAAAAATTAATAGAGGTAAAAGATGGCAGTCACTGAAATATTCTTATCGGATCCGGTAACCACTCTAGTTACTAAGACAAATACAATAGGTAGTGATTTAGGTGACAAAGCAACCTTAACCACTACAGATAAATCTAATTTAGTTGCAGCATTAAACGAGATCAATGCTCAACTAAATAAAGTTGACTCCGCTGATGTTATAAGTTTAATTCAAGCTAATGCTATGGACTCATCTGAAGTACTTGCTTTAATCAGAGCAGATTCTGGTGAAACAAGTATCATGTCTAACTTTCAAAAAGACAGTGCACGTGGAATTGGCTTTGATTCAGATCACGGTAGATTTTTCATTCCACCAAACGTTATCAATGCTTCTATGATTGAGCCGAATGCAGTAACTGAAGCAAAAATGGCTGATGATGCTATAAGTTCAGTAGAGTTAAAAAGTTTATCAACCCTCTTAATAAAGGATTCAGCAGGTAGTACACTAAAGACGATACACGGCGCAGGGGTTTAATACAATGGCGTTTGTAAGGCCACTATATAATGATGGAGGCAATCTCAGAGAAATGTCTTTGGCACAAGTAGGTCAATTACAACAACGCGCTGTTTATGTTTACGGTTCTAATCCTTCTGCTCTACTTACAGTTGTTGGAAGTTCTGGAAGTTTGGCTAGTATGCAAGATACTAGAATGCAAGCTGGTGCATCCACAACTGATGTTACTAATTTTGATACACAAGGAGAGACTCCTAACGTTTCTCAAGTTACTCCAATTGTTTATGATAAGATAAATCAAGCCAATTCAAGTGTAAGCACTCCTACAGACACTAATAATAAATTATATCCGATTTATTATGACGGCAGTGGAACTATTCAAGCCATGAGCGCTACTGATGTTTTTGATACTATCATAAATGCTGCTATAGGTACACTGGTTGATGGAAATGACAGAGGTGGCACGTTTAGAATTTTTAATGCTACATCTTTATCTCTTAACACTTTAATATCTTCAACCCCCGTTTTTACTGACACAATAGCAAATGTATCGGCTTATACTCAAGGCGGAATTGGTGAAACACAAGATCAACCTACTACACAAGAAAACTACTATTTATTTCAAACTAATCAAACTGCTGCTACAGGTTTTCAATCACCTATGCAAATAACGAGTGGTAATGATTTACAAATATATACTAATGCTAATCTTGATGCAATGCTATTAGCTGAAATGAGACATCATACAGTAAACACTGTAGGTTCTAGAATTACTTATTCTATAAATGGAAGCGGAGCTAACAGAGGGACTGGTATGGTAGATCAACGTCTTGATGGAGGAGGAAATTATCAAACAAGATTTGTGGGTGCTGATGACTATCGTACTCAAGAATTTCCTAATGGTACAGCGCAAACTGTAACTACATACTTTTTAAAAATTGCAAGGAGTTAATTATGGCCATTCCCGGACATGAATTTGTAAGAGCACATTTTTCTAATAACGAAAGAACAATTGTTGAAGCATTTTGGACTGACGGTGAAGTAGAAAGAGTTGAATATATTGAAGCTAAAGAAGGCGATCAGAATTGGGAAAACTTATTAACTCATATCGATATCGATACTTTACACGAAGCTACTTATAAACATATTAAACAACAGCATGAAGCTTTTGAAGCTTCAGTAGTTAATATAGCTAGAGCGCGTGGTATGATTTATGATTTTGATGAATCACATACAGATGTTTTTAAAGCTTTTGTTCAGGTTATGTTTGGTAAATTTGATCCTGAGAGAGATAAAGAAAAACTATTCTTATATAAGCTGCAACTTTTTGAAGCTGAAGCTATTAAATCTTGTAAAAATTCTGCAAAAAAGAAACAGTTAAGACAAGCTGCAAGTATGATAGACGCTACTAAAATAGCTTTATCAATGATTAAATCATAACCTATTTGATAATCTAAGCTGACCTTTTTGCACGCGCTTAGTGCATTGACGCATACATTGTCTTACTGGATTATCTGATTCTATGTTATAAGGTAATTCTTTCCACCAGTCATTATTTAAAATATCTTCTATATCGGTCTCATAAATGTTATTATTGTAATTATAGTATTTTTCTATAAATTTATGATGTTTAATAAACCAATCCTGAGCCATTATTGAAGCATTACCAAAGAAACAACATGGCCATACATTACCATCAAAATTAATATTTAATCCATTTGTTAAAGACCACCCACACGTAGGTTTTTCAATGTTTTCATTTATTGTTCCTCTTGGTATATGTGCGCCTTCTTCTTTAAAATTATCCCTCCACTCGTCTGTTACGCGGTGTAAAGCTAGTTTTTTATTATTTTCATCATAGAAATGGTAGACATCTTCGCTTTCACTTTGATTATTATAGAATCTATCACTAATTACTGATGAGTGACTTTCAGACCCATATGACTTACAAAGCTCTTCAATTTCTTTTAAATAATCTTGATTATGTTTAAATAACACAGTTTGAGTTCGTACTATTACATGATCTTTAAATTCAGAAGCGACTTTCATGTGCGCTAAGATTTTCTTCAAATTAGTATTTCTTCTATATAAGCCATGCATTTCTTGATTAATTCCATCAACATCAAACGTAATACGTAGTCTTCTCACACCGTATCTTGATTTGTACTTTACGCCTTGAGCACACATTCTCCACCAATACAGCTCATCTCTCATACTGCCATTCGTGTTGACAGATACAGTAACATTTCTATCTGAACTTAAAAAATATTCTATTATTTCAGATGCGTGTTTATGCATCATATGGTCGCCCCATGTAGGACATAACTGTATATTTTTACATTTTTTAAGAACATTAGGACTGAAACCTTTTTTAATTTTTTCTAATGGAACATGTAGTAATGGTAAGCTTTTTGTTATTTTTCCTTGAAATGATAATTTTGCACCTTCGGCAGAATTAGTTCTATGGCATTGCGGGCACTTTGCATTACAATATGTTGTAGTATCAAGAACTATATTATAAGGATTTCTCCAAAATTTAAATCTAGTTGAGTCTGGATATAGTGACATGAAAATCCTTATTTACTTGATGTATTAAGTGTGCAGCTGCAGTTGGTTTACTAACGAGATCATCTAATATATAATTCCACTGTATTCCTATATTATTAAATTTTATTTTATATCGTTCTAAAAGATATAAAAAATAAACTTCATTATTTTTTATCCAAGCCTTAGATATCTCATCTGGATATAAATTGTCTTTCATAGCTATGTTTAAAGTTTTATTCATTTCATTCATTCTATCACTAAATTTTAAATTATTAATGGATTTTGCATTTCCACAAACGACACCGGTGTTAACTATATTTTCATTTCCTGCTATATCATTAATTAATAGCATAGCGTTTTTTGCACAAACTTTTGAATATCTATTCATAGCAGAAATAGGTGCTCCGTTTTTAATGCGAGTAGAAATAGTTCTGGCCATTTCATCAGCTGTATCTATTGGATATTCATAAACACAAATGTTATCAAAGTTAAAACTGTTAAAAATATTATAACGTGTATTTGGAATAACATCTAAGTCAAAATAAACTACATTGTCATAATACTTGCACAACTCTTCTAATTTAAAAATTTTATCAAATTGAACATTTGCATAATCGGTTGATTTAGGTTTAAATATTTCATAGTCTGCTTTACAATAGTAGGCATATTTTTTTTGTAATTCTATAAGTTTATTTTTATAGATTTGAAATGATTTTTTTTTATAATCATTAACTGACGTGTGCTCTTCAGTTAAATCTGACCATATACTAAAGATTATGTTTTTTGACATAGTTTTTTACTGACTCAAAGTTTTTATTAATTACATGAACTATTTTAGTTTCTCGTGGGATAAAATTCGTGTTTTTTCTATGCGACCAATGCCACACATCATCTAACTCAATAAGATTTACATTATTTACTTTCATTTTAAAACTAAATAACGTTTCATTATCGTAACCAAAAGAGCTCTGTATAAAAGACGGCCACAAGCCTTTGTTTGTTTTTACTTCATGCATAAATTTTAAAGTTTTATCGAAATTATCAAAGTAGTTTAACTTATTTAATTGATCTTTATTTGCTAATACTATTCCTGTATTATATACATCATTATCGCCGTTAAACCCCTTTTCCATTAATAAAGCTCTACAATTCCAGTATTTTGCTATAGGATCTCTTTCAGGAAAAGTTTTTCCAGTTCTTTTATAATATTCTTCTTTTTGTCTTATAATGCTTGCCGTAGAGTATATTAGATAATAATGTGGGTCTCTTTCATAATTTACTTTACATGCTATACTATTACTAAAATCTATACTATCAAATATATTATCATTTGTCAACGGTACTACATCAAAGTCAAGATATAAAATTTCATCATAGGTTTTTGATAAATCATACATTAATTTAATTTTATAAAAATTAACTATATTGTATTTAGATATATACGAATAATTATTTTCAAAATATTTTTTGTATTCTTTCCAATTGTTATCATTTTCATACAATATATAATCTATGCCTAATTGCTGTGCATATTTTTGTTGATAACTTTTTAAAAAATTATAATTATCTTTAAACTCTTTTTTATTTTTTACGTTTTTATCAAAGTCATAATTTTTTTCAAATTCGTTTTCATTAAAGTCTATATATACACTAAAAATTACTCTCATTTTCCAATCACCATAAATCTATCATATTCATTTTTATATTTTTTCGTTCCTGAATACATTATAGTTTTCAAAGGCAAACTCTTTACAAAATCTTCTAAATTATCTTTGCAATTAATATGACTATTTATTTCATAATAATTATTTGATTGTAAACAAGTTAGCATGTTCTCGTGTTTTTGTTGTAGGGTAAAAGACAACTCTTCATCATTTATATGCTCACATGCAGTACATACTAGTATTTTATTTTCGTAATTAAGTTCATTAAATATTTCCATACCATCTGCATGTTTAAATATTATATTATCATAAACTTTTAGTTTTTTAGCTATCTTATTACACATATCATCTAATTCAATATTAATTATTTTACCTTTAAAACCAGATTCTGCTAACATATGAGAAAACAATCCATACCAGCTTCCAATTACTAAACATTCTTCATGAGTAATATCAATCAGCTTATTAAGTTCTTGCACCGCCCACTGTTTATTGAAAATTTGTCCTTCACTAAAAGAATCTAAAACATCCTTTATTCTAAATAGATCAAATTCTTCTTCTACTGCAGATTTTTTATATAAAAAAGATAAAGTATTAAATGTATTTCTGTAAAGCAATGGTGTTATATATTCCATCGTCAAAGCTTCTCCATTCTATTTTCTCATGCCAAAAAAATCTATCGATTCCTTTATATTTTCGAGTATTATAATCTATGTTCTTACTAAAAATATCCCAAATGTATGAATTTTTTCGTGAAGTCCAAGCTAAAATTGAACTATTAAGTTCAGTGTCATAAGAGTGTTTTCTAAAAAACTTATCTTTTTTCCATGGATCTTTCATAAATGTTGGATAATTCCAATCCACATTCTTTGTGTATGAGAAAGGATCAGAAAGTATTTTAATATCTAGATCAAACAAAATGCATTTACCTTCTAACTCAAAGTCTTCTCTAAATAAATGCATTTTATTCCACCACCTCATTAAATTTGGTTTTTTTGGAATATCAATACAATCTATAATTACGTCTGTTTTATCTTCTGTAAAACAGTAAAATTTTGCAGATGTATATGGACTAAGAGCGATATAGATTTTATTTACATCAGCAGCACTATATTTAGTGCCGTGCTTTAATAATATAATATTCATAAAATTATTTATAACACTTATAAAACTTAATTTGTATAAATAGTTTTAAATGGCAGGGGCGTGAAGGCGCGTCCGACAAAGAAATCAACCGGAGTATTTCATGGCCCAATTTCACGAATTTACCATTGATCAAGGTACTGACACTACTATTGAACTTCACTTAGTCGACATCAACGGCGCAGCTAAGAATCT
>Ga0181406_1000098_pt1 | contig 30784 bp, 29 predicted proteins | sample 29SPOviralmetaG_FD_130135 | JGI IMG/M metagenome (GOLD analysis project Ga0181406, IMG submission 130135) | Marine viral communities from the oligotrophic San Pedro Time Series (SPOT) site, San Pedro Channel, CA, USA - 29 SPOT_SRF_2011-12-20 | ecosystem: Environmental > Aquatic > Marine > Strait... | reverse complement strand
TTGCGGTTTAAGGCGTTAGAGAACGGGAGAGTGCGGGGATATTTCCCCTCGCTCACCAAGAAGGGTAAAAAGACCATCAGGCGGTACATCTGTAAAGTCTCAGATGTTCAACTGCCTGACGGATCTTTGGATGTGGAGCGTACGATTCAGTACTGGACTTACATGTATGTCAAAATTGATCGCTCACAATATTTCCGGGACCATAAGTTCGATCACCTTTGTGACCAGTATCAGGCGCATGTCGAAAAGACACTGGGCCGAAATACTTGGCTCAACTATAAAAAGGGGATCTACCGATTTTTAGATGAAGTCCGGGGTTTGGATGTTGAAGAATTCGAAGAGGTTCATTCGGATGACTTCAAAGCCCGGATGAGAAACCTAGCCAACCGGACCCAACGATCCTACTGCACCTCAGTTAACCAGTTCCTCAACTGGATCAGGGAGCAGAAAATCCCTCATTCAGCCAAGATCAAACTCCCCAAGGAACGAAGAACCAACGCAAGACCCTACCTTCCTGAAGAGATCGAAGCGGTTTCATCAGAGATCAGGAGAGCGTTTCGTGACGGGGAGAAAAAATATCAGATCAACTACTGGAATCATTTACGAGCGTGGATGATGATGCACTTGACGGGGATGCGGAGATCGGAAGTCTACGGCTTGAAATATTCAGACATCAAACCTGAGTGGATCAACATCCGGGATAACCCGGATTTAGGAGTCTTCATCAAAGGTGCGACTGAGGAAGACGTTGCCATCGGAAAAGCCCTTTCTGATTTTTTATTAGAAGACAAAGCCTTTTGTAAGGACAGAAAAATCATCTCAAGGAAAGTCTATCTCTGCGGTTTAGACGGTCAGATATTCTGTAAGTCGGTGGATACCTTGACTCAGGCTTTAGGACGGCATGTCAAGAATGCGGGGATCGATCCTGATGCGAAAATCTGTCATGGGCTTCGGGCTTCTTTCATAACGTCAGTTTATGAAAACTTCGGAATCGGAGAAGCGCAGGATTTGGCCCGTCACAAATCTCCAAACACCACCCGTCAATATATACCTGAAGGTTCTAAAACCAAGAAGAGAAGAGCGATCATCGACAGTCTCTTCGGGACAACGCTAGGACAACAAGCTTGATAAACCTTGCAACCGCAACGGATTTGCTGTCACTGTTAACCACTGGGTCGCTGGTTCGAGTCCGGCTTGGGGAGCCAGTATTTGCAAGGGGTTGCGGGTACGTGGGGTATCTAAAACCCCTTGTAAATCAGGGACAATTTGGGACAATTTTTATCTGTAGAAAATGTGGCTGTCGATAGTGGCCTTTTTCCGATAAACTTTTGACCACTTCGGTGACACATAATCTGCGTGATACCACAAAGATCCCTCCACCAAATTCGGCATAAAATCGTTCGCATTCATTAGCCAAATTGATAGGTCAAAGACCCGTTGATATTCTTTTTGATTTCTAGGATGATCGGATCTCCCGTCACAATGCCAAGAAAATTGACAACGGTTTCGTTTCGTCCCGCCCTGAAAAACGACTTCACAAATTGAGTTCGGGAACTTAGGTGATTTGACTCGATTCAAGACCACCTGACTAACCGCAATGATGCCTGCTACGGATTCTGATCGTGCTTCGTGATAGGCATTGAGTGCGAGACAATGCGCTTCACGAGAATCAGCGTAAGACGGTGCGGATCGAATTAGCGATGCAGGCAGAATGCTGATCGCTAAGAGGATTATTAGAAGGGTACGAATAAGCGAAGGTCATTACAGGTTCACCACTCTTTCAGTAGCTTGCGAGAATTCATTCATCTCTGTTCGTATTTCGTTTATACTTTTTCGATATTTTTCTTGAGACTCTTTAATTTTTGACTCAGAAGCTTTTCGATTCCGCAGGTTTCTGATCTCTTCTCTAGATGCACGAATCTGTTCGTTTATCTCTCTCATGTAATTCTGCATCGTACGTTGTCTCGATAGCTGTGGATCGACAGGAAGGATGTTCAATCCTAGCAATTGAGATATTGCCTGCATTGCCGTGGACTTAGGATTGCCACGAGAATCGGTGTCACCTTGAAGCGCACCGATAAATTTTCTGATCGGTCCTTGTAATCGTTCTTGACGGGTTTCCATCATTAGGTCAGGTAGACCCGCAAACAGCGTAGGCATAGACAAATTCCAACCGTAAAGCAACCATGACATTGCCGCATCTTTACCTTTGGCTCCGGGAGGAACGACTTCACGTTGTGTGAAAGGATCTACGTTTGTCGTGATTGCAGAGATGATCGAAGGCCAAGGACCGCCTGCAATCCCCAGAGTCTGTAATGCGGATCTCAGGTCACCGTCAGCGATCTCATTTTGCAGTTCCGCAAACATGCCCCAAGGAATCATGTAGGAACCGTCTGCGAACTGAAGACGATTGTTTTCATCCTTGAACGGGATTAAGTACATATGAGATTTGTTCCTTGCATACTCAGCCAACGTCTTTTTGATCGCATCGACATCGTCATCCTCAAGGCCGAAGAATGCTTCTCCCACAAGACCGGGAAGATACTGACTCGCTAGATAATAGGGAACCAGACGGTGAGGATTGTCACGAATTGTTTCAGCCATGATCCCTGCCATTTTTACATAATATGTCAAAAAAGGCGGTCCAAGCGGAGCCTGTCTTGCCTTGCGAAAAAAGTCAGGCAGTTGACTGTAATCAAATAGGTACTTTTGCGCTCTCAAGACAGCATCGCCTTCAGATAATTTGACTCTTTCTTTCTTTGCTCCACCAAGGATTGATTGATCTAACGCACCTCCGAATCTTTGGGTTCCACCGGATCTGATGTCAACCCCTCGATTCATTGCATCCTTGATGACTGCGACCTTCAGAATCGCATCGATCATGCCGTAGGTGTCACCGACCTTGTTGACCAACTTTTTAATCATGTCGGTCATGACTCCGACTGTAGCGAAGCCGTGCTTCTCTTTCTTGTTGATCATCCGCTGAAGTCTCATGAAGTCTTCATCGAATCGAGTCAGTTCCTGTGCGGCGAATGTGGTGTCGATGACTCCGTATTTCTTTGCGATCTTATAATGTGGACCGTCTGTTACCACTTCTTTGATCGCTGATCCAACCAATCCGGGCATTGTGCGAAAAGGGATGCCACTCAGGTGCATCGTGAAAAGACCGGAGACTCCGTTTCGGATGTGGGACTGTGGAAAGTTTGCGGCTACCTTTGAAAATTTAAAAGCTTTCTGCACTTGTGATGCGACTCCACCTTCTCCGAAGAGTGCGTTGAATGCGGTGTCCCGCTGTCGCATCATGTCGTTGAAACCGATCAGGTCATCATAGACATCCCGCTGTAGCAATGCGCCTTGTAGTCTTCCGTACTTTTTATTCTTCGGTACTCGTTCAAACTCATTCGGATCGTAATTTGATCCCTTGACGGAAACTTCTCTCCCGACCTCTCGCATTCGTTTAGTCAGGTCACTGAGGATCGGTTTATAGTCGGATTGAAGAGTATTTAGGATTTGATCTTCTAAGCGATTAGCTTCCTGTATCAGGTACTCCCCGGAAACCTTTCTAGGTTTGATTGCGTTAAGTTTCGCTTCATGTCTCTTGATCGCTTTTTCGATAATTCGCTTAGTTCCTTCATCACGTTCAGGATCTGCAAGTTCCTCTTTAAAATTATCAATAGCGTTTTGGAGTTGCTGTCTTCGTTCTTCAACTGAAGGATCTAATTCAAGTTCCTTCAGAATCTCACTTGCTCGATCTTGATCGCCAACTATATTTTCAATCTCTCGCAAATAATCGAATTCAGTTACGGTTTCCTGAAAGGCAATCTCAGCATTATCAGCGATTTGATCGAACAATTTAATCAATTGAACATCACGAGCAGGGATGCTTAAAGCCTTACCTGCAAGGAATGCAGGATCTTTGATTTCTTTCAACATCAATTCCCGTGTTGCTTTCGGGATATTCTGCCTTTGAATCAAGTATCCTAAATCAGACGGTCTGAGGGATCGGTTGTTGATCTTTCGTATGACATCGTCAGAAAGAAGGTGGCTCAAATAGATTCTAGGAAGATACTGACCCTGCATTTCTTTCAAGGTTCGCTGAGACAGCAACCCGCTTTCGACAAGGTCATCACCGATTTCACTGATCAGAAGTTTTGTCTCTTGTGAAATTTCTCTGTCTTGAGGATCAAGCATTCGATCCGCTTGCTCGTAAAGCGTTTCCCCTTCATTCGGTTTAGTGGTCAGATACTCATAAACTTTTTTCGGATTCGAAACTTTTGACAATGCTTGTTGTGCATCTTTGGCGATCCGGTTTGTATCTGCAATCCCGCCTAGTGTGAGGTATCGCTGAATGTTATAGCCCCGTTCCTGTTCCTTGCTTAATCCGGGCAACATGCGGTTTGAAAGAATACCTTTCGTACCACGCACAAAAGACGGGAATAAATTCAACGTACGTTGCATTAACGTGGCTCTTTCCGTATCAATCTCTTCCGGTTCTCTTCCGAATGTTTGTTCATTGACGTTGTTGACTCCGTCAACGTCAGGTGTTTCTTCTAGAATTCTGCGCTTTCGACTGAAGAGTTCATCGTTCCTCATCATGTCACGAGCTTCGTTCTTCATCTTCCGCTCTGCGGATTTGACAAGCTCTTTGACTTCACCGGGAGTCATATTCATCTCTTGTGCAATCTCAGAAGATGTCATCTTCGGTACTCCGTTCAGTCCGTATGACATCTCGATTGCATCAAACTCATCATCAGTTGCAGATCGCTCAAGTAGACGATTGATCATGTCTGCCTGACCGGATCGGTCTGCGACCATAGAGTAATCTAAAGCCCGTTGTTGCCGATTCCCGCTTTGGAGTTCACCGCCTTCACTCTCTCTCAGTCGTTCAAGTCTTCTTTCTCTAATACCCTCTAAATACTCTTCATGCGGAAGTCTTCTTTGGGATTCATTTAGCCTTACTTCTCTTTGAAGATCTTCAGTTTCTTGTATAGCATTTTCGACACTGCCATCGGCAAAAGTTCTATCCCGATTCGCCGCATACAAACGAGGATTCTCGCTGTAGAAATTAGCAACGTCACCCCCTTCCGGTCTTGTTCTTGCTGACTCTAAAGCATTTAAAATAGTTGCAGATATTTCAGCTTGTCTGACTCTTTCTCTTCCTGCTCTTGAAGCTTCCGCTGTTCTACCTCTTGCAGGATTTCTTATCCAACGATTTGTATCTGAATCCCTTGTGACAAATGTTTCAAATCGTGCCGCACCTCCCGGCCTTTGAATAACCTGATATATGTCGGAATGCTGAACTTGAGTAAACGCTGATGCGATTTCGGCAGGATCGCTCCCAATCAGTCCGTCTGCCAATAATTCTCTGACCTCTCTAAATTTATTCCTGTTTGCTACTCTTCTTTCGACAGGGATCTGTATAGTTCTGAAAGTCGCAGACTGTGCGACTTCAGGTGCATCTTGTTCTGTAGGCTCCGGTAATCCTGCCGCATTGAAACCCATATCTTCAGGTGTCGGTGGATCTCCTGCGGCATCGATCAGAGGTTGTGGAATGTTAGGTGGATCGGTGTCTTCAAGGGCTTCCGCATCTGCATTCATCTCCGTCATTTCAGAATCTGAACGGAGTTGACTTTGTGCGACATCTTGATCTAGAGGTTGTGTGACTCCTGTCACTTCACGTTGATAATTTTCTGCTCTTTGTCTTCGTATCTGTTGGACTGCACTTGCAATGCGTTCCTGATTATCTCCTAATATCTCTTCGGTATTAACATATTGATTTTGGATCTCTTCAAGATCTCGATTCCCAGTTTCGTTATTAGGAAAGAGATCATCAAGATGACTTATTAAATATCCATCACCAACCTCCATAGGACTTTGTGTCCCGTCATCATCAAACCCCATGACTGATGTTTGATAGTCTCGACTTTCAAAAATATTCTCACTTAGATTATTTAAGTTTACTTCTTCCGGTGATGAAGCTTTTTGTTCAATACCTACACGCTGAACATTGATTTGTTCAGGTGTCATTTGGCTTAAATCACTTCTTTGACCAAAATGAGATCCATGTCTTCCTTGAATATCAGAAAAGAAATTATAACCGTTGTTTTTTGCAATAATCTTAACAACTCTGTCATAAAGTCTTGCTCTTGATCCGTTTTTATTAGTTGAAGTAAATTGAAACCCTTCAGGCTTTTTTAATTTAAGCCATTTATCAAGGCTATAAACTACGGCAGGAAAAACAACTTCCTGTTCTCCTTCATTGTTAAGGCTGAAACCTGATCTTCCACCGACACTTGAATAATTACCTGCAAAAAGGATATCCCCCATTGGTGTAGGAACATCCAAATTAATTCCTGCCTGTTCTGCTTTTGCCTGTGATTCGGAACCTAAAATTGTCCGTAAACTTCTATTGCCAGTAGGGTTCCCAAGAGTGATCCTGATCTCACCACCTTTGGGTGTGGTGAGCGTTGCTGATGACCCACCGAATCCTTCTCTCATCGTGTCAAACCCATAACTGTCAGGTAAAGAATTTTCAACGAGATTCATATCAATCGTTCGACTTCCTGTTTCAGGATCTTTCACCAATCCTACCGCTTTTAAACCGGAAGCTTCTAATTCGTCATTCTCAGGATCGACAGAAGCAACAACTCCCTGACCAAGGATGATGTCACCTTTACCCTGCATGTAATCCTTCTTCGATTTGAGAAAGATCCTGCGGATCATCTTGTCGGACAGTCTGCCTTTGTTAATTCCGTCTGCACCAAGACCCGCTTTCAAAGCGGCAACCATACCCTCCATAAATGTGTTCTCAAGTACACCGTACGCTTTACCTTCTGCAATGCCTTCCGGGGTTTGTTGAAAGTCGATACCTTCAGCAAATTTTAGAACAATGAATTCTTCAGTTGCCAACTTCTCTGCTTCTGCATCTGACAACCCTTCTGTATCTAATCCGTCCCGGACGTATTCGTATTGCTCCCGAAGTTCCTCGTTATTCTTGAAGTAGTCGGTAGCCTTGTCGATAAAGTTATCGTACGATCCACCCGCATCATCGATACCCTTCTGTAATCCACGATGTCCAAAAACTTCATGCCACAAAACTTCGGTCACTCTTTCAGTTGCCGATGCTTCTGAATCACCACGGATGTTGTCATGAATGATGTAGGTGTCACCGTTAGATTTTTTGTATATCCCTTCTGTATATTCCGATGCCTTTGTATTCGGGAACATCTGTTTAAATTCATCGTACGATACAACCTCGACTTTTCTTTCGGATGATTGTTTGGTCAGAGGATTTTTGACGGACTGCGAAACACCGGGGAACCTTTTCTTGAAGAGATCAACGACTGCCTGAGTCATCGGTTTTGACAGCGCAGTCCCGGCACGAGCAGGAACCGACTCTTCCGACTGCAACCGGGAACTCTCACCTTCGTTTGCAGATTCGTTTACTTCTCCTGTAACAATCGTTTGTTCACCTTCAACCCCCGTGTCTGTTCCTTGCGTTTCATCAATTCTTCTTGCTCGTTCGTCAACGAGAGCATCAGCGGTACGAAGAGGGTTAGGTCGTTCCCTTGCTTCAAGTCTTTCTTCCGCTGTTTGCAGGAAGCCCGGTTTGTCCCTTTCGCTGATTTGTTCTTGCGAGATCCTCTGTCTCCCTGACGGGACACGGGATTGTAATTCTCCTTGATCGAACTCAGTTGAAAGTTGTTCTGTTTGTCCTTGCGCTTGTTGTTGCGGGAACTCATCTCTGAACTGTGCTTCTTGAACTTCTTGTTGATCTAAAACAGGTTGCTGTGGTGCAGGAACGTCTTGTTGCTGAAGATCTTGAAACTGCGGTGGAATCGGTAAGTCATATTGTTTTGCAAAGTCCAAAGCAGTCTTTGCAACTTGAGCATCCGTTTGCTCATCGAACTGACGAAGTTTTTCTTCTTCGATTCTCAGCTTCGCCGCATCTTTAAAATTCGCTAACTCCCGATCCCTTCTTTTGACGATGTCAGTTCGCTCTTTGTCAACTCGATCATCGTAGGCAAACTTCTGATATGCGGTTTCTAATGCTCCCGGTCCTACTTCTAAAACTGCACCGGAAGTGACTGCCTTCTTGATTGCATCTGTATCGTAAAATGATTGAACTTCTTCCGGTGATGCGCCCAACGACTGAGCCGCTTCGGCTAACAATTGCTGTGACATCAATTCATCAAAGCCTTCAGACGAACCCCCGGCAATCACATCAGTGGCTAATCGTGCAAGCGGCCCTCCGATAGGAAGACTTGCTCCACCTTCAAGAAGAGTCTGCGGTCCTGCGATCCTTCGTTTGACTGCATCTGATGCCAACCGTTTTGACAGCATCTCAAGTCTGCGCTCAGTCTCTGATTCGACAATTGCTCCCGCATACAGACCGTTACCCTGTTCCTGCATCACACTCTGTTCAACAATCGCTCTCAATCGAGGATCGTGTAACGCTCTTTCTCTGACCTCATCTGCAACTTGATAGGCCGCTGATCCTGTGGTTGCCGCCGTATACGCTGTAGCCGCTGTGACAGGGTTTTTAGTGACTGCAAGCGTTGACAAACCTGCGGCTCCACCTACAAGTGTCGGTGAGAAAGACTGACCGATTGATGCGCCGATTTGAGATTTTGGTAACGTGTATCCTGCTTCTGCTAACGGAAGAAAAATATTGCGGTCAAGAAAACTATCCGGTGCGGATTCTCTTAATCTTTGTAATTGCTCTTCTTCAGTCTCCGGTCTGCCAACATCAATCTTTGGAGTGACATCCTGAACAAACTGTCCTGCCGACTGCATCGCACTTCCCAACGATTGAGAAATCGGACCTGCTTCCTGTAAGTTTGAATAATCGACTTTGGGCGGTTCAAGCAATCCGACTGCTTCTCCGATACGACCTAGACCAAAAGGGATTCGATCTCTGCTACTTTCGTATCGTTCTTGTGCAGGATCTACCGGGGCCGATATGTCTGCGCCTGCACTTTTGAGCATTGATCCGATGCCTGAAATCGCACCGGGGATACTTGCGCCTGCTTGATCAAAAAAGGAAGGGTTCGGAGGTGCTTCGCCTAAGATTCTTTTTTTGACCTTCGATGCACGTTCATCGTTATACCAACCTAACGAATTCAGGATGTCATCGATTGCATCCGATTTTTGATTATATGCATCGTACGATTCAAGATTCGGATCGATACCGTACAGGTCAAGACGGGACTTAATCAGATTTAACGCATTACTCATTTCTTCTTTTTCCTTCTAGCGAATGTAGAAACATTGGAAGGCTTACCCCCGACCCCTTGTTTGACTGCACGTTTACGGCTGACTGCACTTTTCTTCTGAGATGCAGACATACTTGCGGCTTTTGATTTAGGAACACATTTAGGATAGCCACCGCCTTTTTTCGCTGACTTTCTCCCGCAAGGTGGATGACCTCCCGATTTCTTTTTTCGGCTGATGTCAACCCACTGTTCCCGAAACCACTTGCCTAAGTTGCCTTTAGCTCTTGCCACGCTGTCTTATCTTGTTTTGAACCGTACGGGACAAATCTTTCATTTTGTACAACGGTCTGCTTGTTTTGCTGTGAGTCTTACCGGAATGCATTGCGCCGTTTGGCATTCGATGCATTGAGCCTTTCCACTCTTTGCCGTCCCTTGTGTACATCTTATTTGCGTTTGCCACTCTTCTTTTTAGTTGAGGTTTTTTTGCGCCAAGATCCTCCCATTTTTTTATACTCTTTTGCGGCATAGGCATTTGCATATGCCGAAGGATAAACCTTGAATTTAGCTTTTGCTTTCGCCTTCGCTCGTGACCAAAGCGAAGGGTTATTTGGGACGTTTTCAGCCATTTAACATTTCCACGCACGAAGTGATTTATTGATTCTAGAGTTAGGATCTCTAGCAGTTTTTTTCGATGTTAACTTTTTCTTCATTCCACTCATCCTTGCACAAAAACTTTTCTTCCTAGCTTTGCTTTTTTTAGACTTAGGATTCGGTGCGGGAGGGCGCAAATTGCCACCCGTAGCTTTGTTGTATGAACGCCTTCCCTTTGCATTGAGTCCACCTGACTTAGCCTTCCCGGCCTTGCGTTGCCAAGCAGGGGATTTCTTTCCGGTTCTTTTTGCAGGCATTAGGGTTCCTCGTCTAATTCGGTTTCATCAAATTCAACTTTTCCCGTTTGGGCAAAAATATTTAATATAGTTTTTATTGAATCTACACCTTTCACAATTTCGGAAGCATTAACATTAGGGTCATAAGGATTTTTTAATTTTGCCTGAACTAAGTTGGTAGTGATCTTTTTAATATCTTCTGTCGAAAGTTCCCCCTTCTCTGTTTTTAAACGATTAGCTTCATCAAGTGCCGCTCTTTTTAAATCTATAACTGCTTTCTCAGCTATTGCTTTATCTTTAGCGAGTTTGAGTTTTGTCGATGCGGTTTGGGTGCTAATCAATGAGTCAATGTCGAAGCCCAACATTTTCTCATTATTAACTCTTGTCATATTTGCCCTTAATTCTTTTTTCCCTTCGTCATTTGCACCGTAGTACTGACCAAGATATGACTCTACTTCGCTAATCCCTTGAGTTCTTCTTTCAATAAGAACTTTATCGTGTTTAATTTTTTCAACTTCTTTAAAAGATTTTTTTAATTTTTTGACAACATCACCACTTATGAAATTTTGTTTTTGTAACTCTTTAAACTCAAAGTCCTGAGTTGTCATTGAATTAAAAGTTGAGTCCACTAAGTCGGTTGCACCTAAGTGTGCAGTTCTGAATAAATTGTCATAAAGTTTATTTACTTTATCTTGCGCTTTACCCTGCTTTGCTTCTGTGATTCTTGTTTTAAAATCAACTCCTCCCGTGTTTTTTCCGACTGTCTTTTGTAACTCTTCAATTTCTTTGTAATTATTCCCAAGAGCATCAAGCCTTCTTGTAATCAGTCCGTTTCTTTCGAACTTGATATAATTGTTTGCTTCTTTTGCGCCTTTGAATCCTAAAAGCCTTGCTTCTGTTTCTGCATCTTCGCCTACGAATTCGGTCCCACGAAGTAACTTTTGAGATAGCTTTTGTAATTCAACATTGTCTTTCTTCTCATCAACTGATGCTTGAAGACTTGTCTTATCTACCCCGTACGCATCTGCTTCATCTTGTGTAATTGTTCCTTGACCGGAACTTACTTTGAAGCGTACGCTTCTTTCTAACTTCTCAAAATCAGTTGCGCCCATAGAAAACTTACTAAGTTCAGGACGTACTGAAATAAGGTACTCGTAAGCGGCTTCGACTCCCGATGTGTCTTTTAAATAACCATATGTTTGGTTTTGTACTTCTCGTGTTGCTCTTTCTTCCGCTCTCAGTTCTTGCATGAACTGTCGAGATGCGGTGTCTTCGGCTCTTGATTCAGCCGCCCTCATAATCTCCATTCGGAGATTTTGCATATTCCCGCTTCTATTTGCGGCATCAATTGCAAGTTGGAGTCTTTCTTTATCTCTTCCGTCTGCGGTTTCTTTAAACTGATTCGCTTTATCTAAAACTAATCTTCGGTTTTGAGCTTGATCCGTGATTGCATTTTTAATAGTTGTTGGTAAGTCCTTTTCCGGTATGTCTTGCATTAAATTTAAAACTGCCGCAGGGTCACCTTGTTCAACTAAGGCTTGTATTGCAGACATCTTGTATGCCTGTATTCTTTTCTCATCTTTGAATTGAGTCCCTTGAGGAAGATAACCTTGCTTAATGTACTCATTAATTAAAGCTTGACCGCCCATTACATTTGCCGCTTGCAAAGCTTTAACTTTTGCTTCTTTGCTGTTTTTTAGGATCTCTTGATCTTTTACTTCTTGATTTATTTCAATCAAAGCATCTGCTTGATCATCATTGAAAATCCCGCTTGCGGCATAACCTCTAATTTGTTCATCAGTAAGCGAACCGGAACTTGCCGCTTTTGTTACTAATGATTGAGTAAAAGATTTTTCAGAATCATCGTTGTAATTAATTCCTTCAAACCCCGGAAAAAGCTTATTGCCGTCTGCATCAACTGCATTTTTAACATGATTGAAAAATCCCTTTTGATCACCCCCGTAAACTGATTTAAGTCTTAAAACTGCATCTAATGAATTTGTTTTGACACCTTGACGATGCGCCAAAATCATACTGTCTTTAACATCCCTTGATAATTTTTCATCCGGGATCTTGTTAATCTCAGTTTCGTAATCTTTAGGATCTTGAATCTCTGAAATTGCTTTTAGTTGAATACCAAAAGCTTTGTCTTCATCTTGTTGTTTTTCGTTTTCTTTATTGATGTTGATTTGAAAATCCCGTGCTTCATCAACTCTGAGATCCGCAGTGTCATAGAGTTCCCCGGTGAGAGCAGATCGGAACTTGCCTTCAGGAACAGAGGTATCGTTTTCTGCAAGCGTAGCTTTTGTCATTGCTTCGCTCATTTGGTTTTCGTAACTCTGTTTTGACTCTGCGCCTTTTGCGAAATCGGAGGTTGTGCTTTTTAGTATCGATTGATCTCGTTCATCTGTAGATACACGTTTTTCTTGATCGCTTTTTAATTTAATATTTTCTTTTCTTTTTCTTGAAATTAATTCATCAAGCGATTGAGTCCTTTCTTTTCTTTTTTCTGCGTTCTGCGGTCCTTGTAATTCTTCTTCTATTTTTTTCTTTTGTTCTTCTGCCTGTTTTATTTCATCTTGATTTGTTCGAAGTAAATCTCCCCCTTCTCTTGCTTCTTTTAGCATTCCGGGTCTTTGCATTGCGATATTTCGAGCAAGCATCCCTCCACCGGATCTCAGAGCATTGACTTGATCTTGCTCTTGACCCGCTAGTTTCTGAAACCCTTCTGCACTTTTGTAATATTTATTTGCATCTGCTAAACGATCCTCACGGATCTCTTTTTTCTCAGGACCGATGTTCAGTACTGAATCATCCCGGCTGAAGAAACCTTGATCATCAAATGCCTGCAATGCGGAATCTCGCTTTGCCTGCATGTCTTTGATCTTTTCAGATGCTTTTTGATATCCCGAAGATCCGACCTTGAATGAATCAAGTTCCTTCCGGGCAAGTCCCATATCCCGGTCATAGGTTTCTTTTGCAGAATCTCGTGCAAGCTTCTTATCTTCCCTAGATCGATTAACCGCACCGCCTACAGCATCCCCGAACATATCGAGGGTCTTCATTTCTCTTTGTTGTTTAGCAAGCATTGCCTGCAATAAACCCTGACCACCTTGAGCGATGTTTCGGTTGATCTGATCGTATGCGCCCTGTGGAAGGAAGCCTGCCTGATAGTTGACTTGAGGAAGTGCCATATCGTTTTATGCGGGAACGGTTTTTCTGTATTTGTAAGCGCAGAAACTCACTTGTTTTGAAAAAAATTGAGTCAAATTGTCTGCGCCGTTGTATTCATTTGCACCGTACGATTCACGACTTAGGTCAATTACGCAGTCGCAGATTTCAACATGTACAGCGGGATTCATGTACGGTTCTAATTGACGGTGTTTTTGAAAACATAAAAACCACATTCCACGAATCTGATTCGTAGTGTGATCCCCACTGAAGCGGGGTTTCTCAGGTGTGGTGCATCCTATAAAAAATAAAGTCAGGAATAGGATGCTTATGTTTTTCATTAAGTCCTCAAAACAGATAATGAAGCTAAAGCCACACCTAAACCTTTCCCGATATCAACGAGTTTTCCTTCAGGTGTGTCTATTACTAAGTCTTTCCCCAACTTAGTTTTTTCAAGATCTTGCGCCATAATTCCCATTCTTGATCCTTGACCAAACCTTTCAGGATTTTTGTATTCGTAGTAATAAGGTTTTAAGGCATCAAGGAACTCAAACACATCAGACTTATTAGGCAACAAACTTTCAGGGACTTCCTTAATGTTTGTTTTTAAATTTATGTCAGAAGCATATGCCTTTGCCGCTACACTTCCTACCGCAACTGCATTATCAAGTGCGGATTTCTTAGATGCTTTAAGCTGTGCATTCGTCATGTTTGCTTGTTGCTGTCCTGAGACTGCGGCAAGTCGAGCTTGCTGAAGTGCATTCTGTCGTGCAACCGCATCTTGCAATCGAGCGGTCAAGAATCCTGCGGCTTGATTTGTCATGTTTGCTTCCTGCCCCATAAGTCCTGCTTGCTGATTAATTGCCGCTAAACGCTTGTCAGTTGTTCCGCTGTCAATTCCGTATTGCTTCATGATCGTGTCAGCAAGTTGCCCTTGCATCCCGGCTTGAGTTTGCAACGCACCGATTTGCTGTCCGGTAAGTGCGGATCTTTGTCCGATTAAGGACTGATCTCTTCCTAATGAATCGCCTAACTGACCTGCAAGATCTCTTCTTCCTGCCGCTAATTGATTCAGCATATTTGACTGAAGTCCGATATTCGCCTGTCCACGTTGCTGTCCCATACTATAGGCTCTTAACTGATCCTGAGATGCACCTTCGATGTTCTGATCTGCGAGGTTTGCTTCTAAGGCCGCCATAGCTTGAGGACTATTATTCCCGCCTTGTGCAATATTTCTTCGCATTCTCTCTCTTGCCGCTTCTTGAGAAGATCTTCGGCTCATCTCCAACTCACCTTGTGCAACTGCGGTTTCCTTTGCGAAAGGATCATCGCTTGATAATCGTTGCTGTAAATTTTGAAGTTCACCGTACGTTCCACTTAAACCGGATAATTCACCTTGTAAACCGGAACGCATTTTTTCTGATTCTGATTGCAAGCCTGACAGTTCAGTTCCTTGAGTTCCGAATCCTAATGCGGTAGCCCCGACACCGGATCGAAGTGTATTCAATCCTGATTGAACCCCTGCGAGTCCGGTCCCGTCTACTGCGCTCCCGGTGGCAGTGGTCTGCGCTGTCCCGTATCCACCTGCTAATCCGGGAACTTGTCCACGCAACCCCTGCATTCCCTGCATCAAGCCACCTTCGTACTTGCCCGTCTGTTCGTTAAATGTTCCACGGAACAAATCCTCGTAACCACTCAGTTGACCAACTAAGTTTTTTCGATCTAGTTTTGCATCATCAAAATCCTCTTGACTGAAACCGTAACTTTCTGCAGAAGGTGCATCTATTTGAGGTGCATCAGGAGATCCAAAGATAGGATCAAGAACTTTATTCAAAAGTCCCCCACCGCCACCGCCAAAAATATTACAAATATTCTTGTTGCCTTTTGGTGTAGATTCGCAATCCCAAGGTGTGGATAAATTTAAAAGAAATTGTTTGTTCATGTTAATTCATCGATTGCTGTGGTTGCTCAACGTCAAGTAATGTTTGATCTGTTTCAAAAAGTGCAATTTCTCCGTCACCTTGTGTCTGTAAATATTGCAAAACATTACCGTTTGAATCTGAAGGAAAGTAATCTTTAAATGTTACGAATCCTCCGTCTTGCGGTATCTCTTGTTCAGGTAAGTTTCTGTCAACAACCTTACGTCCATCTAAAAAGATAGCAAGTTGCACATCACCTCTGTAAGTAACCTGATATTCGCTATGCCTTCTAAGACCTTTATTAAATCTTGCGGGTAACGAAATAGGTTTAAAAGAAATGATCTGTCCTGTCTTTATTGACAAATCTGTTTGAAAGATATGCGGGATGTAACCGTAAGATAACGGAGGATAGTAAATTTTTCGTGTGTCTTGAGTTTTATTAAATCTTACTGATAAATCCAAATTGTTAAGATGCAATAAATTTGGCTTTAATTGAAGCTGATCCAAAAATAAATTTAATCTGACACTACCTTTGAAAGTAAGCTCAAAATGTTGATACAAATTTTGAGTATCGTATTGTCGATCAGGTACTCCTTGAAATTGAAAACTTATATCAGTCGTTGCATCTGTTTGTAACTGTGGAACAAACCCAATTGCAGTAGCAGGCAACAATACTATTCTTGTCTGTCTTACAGAATGTGTCGGCAATGTAATATTTGACATAACTGCAACTCCGTCAATTGTAACGGTAATTACAGGCGTTCCAACATACTCAAGAATAAGATTTTGAAATACTTGTCTTTCTTTAATCATTTGATAATTCCAAAACTTCTATTCTTGCTTCAAGCTTTTCTACTTTTTCTATCAAAGCATTTGTGTTTTGAATAATTTGTCTATAGCTATCTCGCAATCTTTCATCTTCTATTTCAAAAACAATTTCATTGTCAGCAATGATTTGACCACTATTGTTGTTAAAATCACCTATGTATCCTTTCATACTTCTGCCGCAACTAGTTCCGTTGTAATGATTTTGTTTGTTTCTGAAGATGATGCAATTAAGTGTGGAATGTAGCCTTCAGTCATCGCAGGAAAATATAAAGATGCTGTAGATGATTTATTAACACCTGAGTCAGGAAGCACCGTAGGCGCAATCTTAGATTCGTTGTCTACCTTTACCTGTACTGAAGGTGATCCAACATAAACTACTTTAATCAAATCGAACCTAAGTCTTTTTAAATTTTCACTTGAATTAATGCTTAATGAAACGCTTTGTATATTCCCGGTGCAATTAGTGAATTTGACTGAAAACCTGTTTGCGAACAAAGTGGTTGACGGATAAAGTTGCCTATTTAATTCTGTAACTTGAGATATTGAGAATGTTTCTACAATGGAACCGTCTGCAAATATCTGTACTGTCCCACTAAAGTTTTCACCAACAACCTGAACAAACTCTAAATACTTTTCTGTATCAATGTTTCCTAACGTGAAATCTCTTGTTTGAAATGAATACGTTAAATTAGATCCTCCACCTATAAATCCGTCAGGTGTATAAAGTTTATTTACTAAACCACGATAATATAAGTTTCCTGCATTTAGTGTGGTTTTTGATAATTTGGCGTTCCCAAATTTAAAATCTATACGAAATCCTTCACCTGAATCTGAAAGTAAAAAATAAACATCTTCTAATACACCTCCTGAATTATTAATCCCGGTAGCGTTAGGTGGACTGAAAGATGATAAAACAGGTTGGGTTAAAACATTGACATCTCTTCCGTTGAAAATAGAAATACCGGATTGAGATTTATAAACTATGTTGTCTTTAAGATTTGCTACACATTTGAAGAATCCTGATTCGACTCCTTCTGTCGTTGGGACTTTGACTTTTCGCATTGCGTTGTGTGCATTGCCGTACACACGGAATATGCCAAACTCTGTAAACACGACACACTCTCCCCCTCTTGGGGTTAATGCTGTGATGTTTGCATCAAAATCAAGAAAACCGTCTAAAGGCCAATTGTTCGGTCTACCGTACGATGAAATATGTAGTCGTTTTCCTTTAGATCCAAATAAAAAGTTATTTACTTCTGTAAGATGTTTTAACCCGGAAGGTGGCAACCCCGCATCAGTAATCGGCTCAATATCAATTAAATTACGATCCGGTGTAAAATCTAGGACATGAGCATTTGTAACCGCTGTGCCGTGAATATTTATTGAAGCACCTAAATCTCCGGTAATCCGGTAAACCCGATCATCTGTTTCCGATGTGTTTTCAATGTAAAGAATTATGTCAACTTTGTGAATTGTCGTATTTGAAGTAATTTTAAAATTATTTGCACTTGCATCTAAAGTAAGTCTTTTTGTTTCATGTGCATCCGAAGCACTGTAAGTACTACCTTCTGTATAAGTTAATCCGGTATATGCATAAAAGATCGCATATACTGTTCCTGTCGCAGGAAGATTACTTACTGCAATTGTTACTGTTTGTGAATTTATAGTTGCACTTGCATTAAATGTATCTTTGTAAAAAATATTAAATGCTTTTTTAAAAATAGCACTTGTCCCACCTATTCTATATAAAGAGTACTTGCCGTCATCAGGTCCGTTTGAAAGTAAAGTAAAAGTTCCTGTTCCTGCGGATGTTGTGCCTATCGAGGAACCTCCGAAAGTTGTAGAAATTTGAAATGTGTCTGATGTTGGAACAGAAGAAACAAAATAACTTGTGCCTTCCGACAATCCCGTGGGCAAACCACCACCGGAAGAAACGGTAAAAGCAACTTTATCTCCTACAATTAACCCGTGTCCGTTTACTGTTATGACAGTCGGATTCGCATTTGTAATATCGCAAACTCTAGACTGATTAAAATTTACAGTAATCGGAGTATTGTTTTTACTTGTATCAATTGCATTTTGTGATTGTGATAAATCACTAGGTTCTGACATTCCTGATTCTGCTAATGTTGCATCATCATATTTTGCAATCCCGTACCTAAATGCTACCGGAGCGTTGTTTGTAAAAAAATTATCTGAGTGCTTACCGTCATCTCTGTCTGAGTTTTGTGTGGTGTCTAATTGTCCTAAAGTAAAACCTAATTTTGGTGTATCAATACCTAACTTTAAAATTTGAGATGTATTCCCGTCTATAATTCTTACCGGAGTTGATTTAATAACTGAAACTGCATTTGTTAATGTGCCGCTGTTTGTTGTTTTTTTTGTAAGTGTAATGATGTTTGATGCAGTATTGATTGATTTTATTTTTGTGTCCGAATTTACAAAATCAGAATCTAATTCGTCACCTTCAATAAATTTAAAAATATCACTAGCAGAAACATTTAATTGTATTGAGTTGGCAGGTATTGAAGGAACTGATACCGAGTAATCATCTCTACTGATATAAAGGTCATCTGAAAATTCAACAAAAGATTGCGCTCCAAATAAACCACGAATAACATTACTTACTGTCATAGTGACTCCACTATTAACCGTAAGTACTACGTTTTGATTTACTATAAGTGGTGTTCCAAAAGTGGCATCAGAACTTAAAGTAGTATTTGTTGTGAAAGTTCTGATTTCTACTGTTTGACCTCCGACCCCGTCTGTGCCAATCCAAGTATTACCCGCTTCATAAAAAAAGTTACTTCCTCCACCGTCACCACCAATTCCTTGTATTGCCCTAACGTCACCGTTAGAAAAATCACAATTAATTGCATCTTGTACAGAATTTTCAGGAATTTTATGAGCAGGAAACCGATTGTTTAAACCGCCCACAAAATTATTTTGTGATTCAATCGGCATTAGACTTTTATGATAAAATTAATCGCTAAATATGGATTTAAAATAGATGCAGGATTATTTACGGAATCACCTGTATTATTTACTGTCAAACTATGAGTGTGACCTGAATCGGTAATTCCGGTTGTTGCGGAGTCAATAAACGGTGCTACACCTGATGCTGTCGAAGTTGTTTCATTTATGTTTGGTGTGGTGCTACCGATTGATAATGATGTAGAAGTTGTCACGCTTGCGTTTGTCGGAACAAGATCTGAAGTATTTCCGTATCCGTCTTCTTCTAGCCCAATTTCTCCAGTACCCGTATTGTCAGTAGGGTCAGTGTAAGAGTGATTATGAGGATTTGGAGATATTGAGTGATTGTGTGCTAACTGAGATTTTTGAACTGAATGCCTGTGACCCGGATCACTAATTGTGGCAGTCCCGGTTCCAAGAGTTGTCGTGTGATTATGTTGTGCTAATTCGTTTTCAGTGATTTTGTGGTCTTCTGTTCCACCTGTAGCACTTATCGCAAAGTTGGTTCCCGAAGTTGTATAATTATCTGATGACGAATTGTATTTTGTGTTAGTTTGCTGTCCGACCCCAATTGGCATTCGACCTTTGAAGTCAGGTAATTTTACTGTATCTCCACTTATAAACGATTCAGTTCCTACATTTCCGTAAAGCCCTGCGCCTGAAGTTCCTTTTATTAAATCAAATAATGCCGCATATGATGCAGATTCATTTGTTGCACCGGAACCTGTATTTCCTATAGTCGCACCGTTACAAAGCAACCAACCGTTTGGCGCAGTCAGAGTTGACCACATTCGAATTTCACCGATGATTCCTGCTTCAAAACTACTCCCGGTTACCGTTGCGTTAAACGTAACAGAGTCACTATCAGAGTTCCCGATAGTAGTATTCCCGTTTACTGTTAGGTTGTTTGAAAGCGTAACCGATTGAGCCGTGACGGCATTAGCCGTCAAGTCAGCAACTGTGGTATTACCTGATGAATCTAATTGAAGATTAGCAGTACCGCTATTTGTCAGATGAGTAATCTGATTTGTCTTTATAGTAGACATAATTATGCATCGTACGATTCATTATTTAATCAACCCTTGTTCGTACTGCATTTTACCGTTGACTCTAGAAGCGGTCAGAACCGACTTCCGATTGTCTTTAATTTTATAAGCGCAGTGTATCCAACCGGAGTTGTTTACACCGCTTGCCCCGCCCTGACCTTGGGGTAAATCTGCATCTTTTGTGTAGCATTCAAGGATCAATTGATCGAAATCAAGATTCTCAGAAATCCACACTGCAAGATCATAGTTTCCTATTGATCCGATGCATTCAAAATCAGCCGCCGCAACAAGATCGGGACCGTTCGCACAATGCGCTGATGTCGATTTGCTACCTACTGCTTCCGACAACTCTGCACACCGGAAACCTGAACTAACAGTCACGATCCCGTGAACATTTCTTACCTTTTGTAAGATATTTTCACAAAGGTTAGTAAGCCTAACAACTTGTTCCGTGTTAGGCTCATTACTAATTCCTAACCTTTCTGCGGTTTGTGATTTAGTTAACTCCGCAAGACTGAAATTAGACGTTAATTTCATCAGCCGAACATATCCTTCAATGATCGAAAAGAATTATCAGTCATCTTGTCGATATTATCGTCTAGTTCTTTTTGTGTGTCTTCATCTAAATGTTTGGTAATTTCTCCCAAAACATGTTCCTTCATCAAGCTTTGTGCCTCACTAGCAACAAGTCCCTGAATCGCATTAACTAAAATTCCTACTAGCATGTTTTTCCTTTATTAGGTTGTTGGATTTTCATCTGATTTTTTATCAGATTTTTTTGATTTATCATCACCGTTTCCGTCACTAGTATCACTCTTTGGATCACCATACATAAAGCTTCCGATTTGGGAAATTAGAACGGTTAGCGCACCGATAGTACTCACAAGAAGCGTGTTCATACTAGGATCTAAAGTTGGTGATGTGTACATCAAACTATATATCGTGAATGCATATATAGAAAGAATTAATATTGCTAAAAGAAAGCGAAAACTTGCTCTTCTTAAAACAATTTTTTCTGTAACTGTATAGGAAGGTTTTTCCTTTAAAATTTTCTCAGGTTTATCTTTGACGGTTGTTTTTTCTGTGATTGTTTCCATTATCGATTCCTTATAATTGCTTCAGCCATTCCTTTGATTTCCATTGCTAATCTTTCATTTGTTTTAGCAATATCTTTGTAGGCAATTGTTAAGTTGTTCAACGCACTTGCGACTAATTCACTTGATACGTTTTGTTCTTTAATTAAATCAATCAACCTTTCATCAGCTTTACTGTCTTTATGATTCCATTCTTTTATTTCTTCACGATGAGCAATCTGGCTTTTCCAAATGTAAAACATGCAACAACCGATAATTACTGCGGGTAGACCAATTCTCTCTATAAGGCTTATGTAAGTATCAATTTCCATAATTGATTGCGGTTGAGGTTGTTGATATACAGGAAAATGATGATCCATTATTCAGGCTTTGGATGTGCATCTTTCACCTTTTTAATCTCCGCTTTCCAAGCATCTATCCCTTGATGATAAATCGTATCGAATTGATCTGCATAGCTTGGGTAGGCATCGGCTCGATCACGTTGGTATTGGTTTGCTTCGTATTCGGATTGGAGTTCTTTTAATTTATTTTCTAACTCTTCCCAAGTTGGTGCTTTCCCAGAATTAGTTTCAGGCCATATTACTTTTTTTTCAGAGTAATCTAATCCTGAAGGCTGATCTGTTAGTTCAGATAAAGCCATTTCAATAATTGGTTCCATTACATCACCTCTGTTGCAAGAAGAAATCCTCTATTGTCGTTATCAGGTCTTGTCCCAAAAGCCCCAGAACTTGTTGTCCCATCACGATCAATTTTAAAAACATAAGTGTGATTACCAGTTGCAGAAGATGTATCTACAAATTGATTGTTAGCATTGTAATAAAGATTCATAGCGTGAGAAGTGCCACTAGCAGAATTACTTTCAGATGCAAAGTATAACTTTGTTTTTCCAAAATCTGATGCGGATGGAGCAGTCCTAGACCAGTAAGCATGACCAATAGACATATGAATATTGCCATGATAAATCTGAAATGGAACAGACCAGTGCATTAATATTTTTGAAGAACTTACTTTTTTATTAATAGTTATAGTTATATTTGTGCAAGTAACCACTGATCCACTTGAGGAATACTGGTAAGATGTAGATCCACCAGAATGATTACCATCCAGTTCATAATAACTTGAAGTTATCGTATGGCCAGCAGGAAAAGTCGCATTCCCTATAGTCCCACTAAAAGTCCCATCACTACCAAAGACCTCGTTGTTATTAATTTTAAATATTCCTGTCATTATTCACTCGGTTTAGGGTGCTATTTCGGTTACTGATATAGAACTAATTCCTCTTTCATTTCCTGCACCACTTCCAGTATCAACAGTTTGGTTAGTAAATAATCCTGTGTTTGAGGAGTTGGCTAACCCAGCTTGCTCGTAAGCTAACTTCCATGTAGTTGCTGTTCCTGCACTAATGCTTGGTGCATCAAAATACCGGAGAAAAACACCATTACTAGTTGAGCTATCGTTAGAAGCATCAACATAAGTAACCCAACCAACTTGAACTCCCCCAGATACTCCACTTTGAGCTAAATGAGTGGTTCCCCTAAAAAAAGAAAAAATGTGATCGTGCTGAAGGTCAAAAGGTCTTAACTCTCCTTGCCATTGAGCTTCAATTAAAAATTTAGAATTTGATATTTTAGGGGTAACAATAACATTTAATATTTCTGTACCCGATCCTGCAACACCATCACAAACAGGAAATGCAGTATTCTGAGTAATCGCTGTCATTGAACAGGTTCCTGTATACTGAGTGTATTGTATTTGAACGATTGATCCTGAAGGTAAGCCTGAAGACCACTGTAAACTCCCACTTCCACCATTATCGTTGATCAGTTCGGAGCCACCTACTTTTAAAATTCCTGACATTGTTATTCTGTTGGTTTATTGGGCCAAGTTACCCCTGTTAGTTGTCCGTTTTCATCTAGGTTTGGTGATGATTCTTTTATGCTAAACCTCTAATTAAAAAAATAGATATATGCGTCGATTCTAATAACTTAAAATTTACATATTCATTTGAGTCAACAATAAAATTTATTAAATCATTTGCATTAAATTGCCTCACTAAATTTGCAGTACATCCACCATAATCATCTCTGGTTGTATCACCAGTTTGTATCCCAGACATTGCCCTTGCCAATGTGGTTGTGCTATGACTTGAACTTCCACCTCTTATTTGACACTCAATAAGCTCATGACGATTACTGGTTACCGCTTTACCACTCAAGGAAATTGAAACAAAATAAACACCTTTTTGTATAAACTTAAAATCATAATCATTTGTTCCAGTAACTTTAGAAGTGCCGTTACCGAAAGAAGTGGTTTTACCAGTCCAAGTAATGTATGGCGCAGTTGTCCCATTTAAATTTAACATTTTTGGATTTGACCCAATATCAAATTCAGCGTTAACTTTACCTTGAACATAATATGCGTCTGGTTGTATTAGGTTTCCCACATTACTCAAATCCACCTTATTAGTGCCAGTATTCTTAACACCTAAAGTCGTACCACCAACTTGCAAAGTTCCCATATTATCTCACATCAAAGCTACCGCCAGTATTGACGTTCAAGGTTCCTGTTATGTTGACTTCGTTCAAGACAGTCAGCGATCCGTTGCACGTTACTGTTCCTGAGAAAGTCACTGGTCCGACTACCATACTTCGGTCATTTGCGTTTACTGTTACGGAACCTGTGTACGAGTTTGTATTGTGTACCATTCCGTCTTTAAGTCTTAGTTCTGCCATTTGTTAGTTTTCTGGTTTAGTGGGCCATGTTATTTTAGAGTACTCATTCTTATTATGTAGGACGGATTAAACAAATCGATGCCCAAGCAGAATCAAAAAATCCACTATCAGTTTCATAAATGCGAAAGTTTATTAAATGATTTGCAGTAAAATTATATACTACATGAGCAGTCGCACTACTATAATCGCTACTACTGTTTACGCTTGCCACCATACACTTACCCTGCCCTAAAACATCAGTACCTTCAGTTGAAGTTGGAGAACCTGCATTATGTCTAATTTGACAACCAACGTTTCGTTCAGTTGAGTTACTTGATTCCCAAAAATTAACCGAAAAATTTATAATATAAATACCTGCTTTCACTAGCTTATAATCATGATTATTGACAGCTACGATATTAGTCGTGTCACCTACACCAGCTTCAAAATATGGCCTTGTTGTGCCAGAATTGTTAAGCATTTCAGAATCGATAGCACCATATTGACTTCCGGGTGCTTCTAGATTTAAAAAATATTTTGCACTTTGGTGGACAACATCATCACCTAAAGTCCCTGCACTAATAGTCCCATTAGCAATAGTCGTAGAACCATCACTCGCTAAAGTTATATTATTCCCACTAGCACTTGGGTGCTTCAGTGTCTGCATCTTGACAACTGCACCACCATTCTGCGATTGGATCTCGTCTGTTTTAAGTATTGATGTCATGATGGTTATCCTTGATCAACTCCGATAAAATTTCCCACGACATACATAGTATCTAATGTATGATTATTAAAATGTACATCAACATTTCCATTTGAATTGAAAATACATCGATAGACTCTATCGTCAGCGCCTGAATTTTGGATAAAATTTGTACCACAAACCACATCTGAATTAGGCAATGTAATATTAGATGATGTACAAGTGAGAAGTGTGGATGTTAAATCGGTTCCTACTCCAGTATCTTTATAGGCTAATATTTGAATTATATATATTTTACCGTATCTTTGAATATATACTCCATTTTCATCATTAACTGTAGTTCCAACATTCCAAGCAGTCCAACTATTTAATAATGAAGTAGAATTGTATTTTTCTGTATCAGCCCTTAACCCAACAAGCCCAGACTTAGAACCGATTTGGCCTATTACTCCACTCATATTTTTTTATTATGAATAAGTTTGGTCAATGTAAGTAACCCACACACCAAGCGAAGATGATGAACTGGAAATTAAAAGCAATTCATCTGTTGCATCTAAAGCAAATTTATCTGAAAAAACATAAGTGCTTTTAGCAGGTAAATCTTGCTGTTTTAAAAGTGTTGTTACATCGCTTCCATTTTCTGCAGGGTTAACGTACATCGTTATTACTTCTGCATCTGTGGTTGAAGCATTACAAACTATAATGGTAACAATCGTATATAAATGATTTGGCTCACCATCAAGAATTTTTACCCCACCTGAAAAATCGCCATTTTTTACAAATTTTCTGCGGATAACTTCTGTACCTGCACCTGTCCCACCAGTTGTACTTGGGTTTGCCATGTTAACTCATTATTAATGATCGGTGTAATGCCTTTTGAGCAAAGGATTGTTTGTCGTGTATGCCACCAGCTTTCGCTTGTATGGAGTTGTTATCCACAACGATGTAGCTAGAGAATAAAGCTTTTAAAAAATTCATAGTTCCTTTCTAAACAATGACTAATGTTCCTTCCACTTGTCCCACCATCTGGTATTATAAGATTTGCCATATCACACCAAAACTAAATGTCCTGAAATTGTTAGCTCACCCGAAGAAGTAATAGTCAACGGACCTGCGACTACCATGTTGTGTGTGCTAGGAATTTCGACAGGTTGATCAATTGAACTTTTGTGCATCAATGCCAAACTTTCAGTAGCACTTTTATTTTCAAATTTTTTGTTTGGTGCTTCTACTTCTCCAATGATTCTCATTACGAAATCTCCTCGTAGCTACAGAATACATTTAAGTCATTTGCTACAGATGCTGTGGCATAAATACTGTGATCTTCTTCCAAATACAATGCGCTGTTTTTGTCAAGAATAACGGCTGTTGCTCCTGCAGGGATTGTTACTGTTTTTGCAATTTCTATTGATTTAGTTGGTGAGTCTGTCGGACCTCCGTCTTTGTCGTGCATAATCAAATCAATCGTTGCAGAATTACTCCCATCATCGTTAGCAACAAATAAGGTATTAATTTTCATCACCTTATTGCTACTTGCAGGATTTGAAATCACTGCATTAGCACTTGTATCCGCTAAAGTAATAAAATTTGTTTTTGCAGTAATTGTTGCAACATTAACAATATTTGGTGCAGTCATATTTTCCTTTAATCAACCAAAAACAATTGCCATAGCAATTGCTTTTCCTGTAGGCACACCGGGATTAGTGACCCAACTTGTGTTTCCTGATCCGTCTGTTTTTAAAATTTGATCTGAAGAACCGTTTGAAGGCGGTAATCTAAAATTTACATTTCCGCTGTAAAGTGAATGTGGAGGTGCGGCTAATGTTACTTTATGTGCATTGCTTACCTCACAATACATGTCGATCTTTGCAGGATTCCCGGTTCCTGTTCGCATCTGAATATAACCGTCAGTTAACGAAACACCGGAACTCGATCCGTTACCTCCAAAATTAACTTGTCCTACAAAAGATCCACCTGAAGCTTTTGAAACTGTGTCTGCAACTGTGAACGATTTCCACGCAATGATTACAATAACGTCTGAAGTTGATGCGGCTGAACTTAGTACTAAAGATGTTCCGTTTGTTGCAGTAAACGCACTTTCATCAACTCTTACTCCGTTTTTAAAAACATTAATATTTCCTGCGAGGTAACTTAATGTTGATGAATTTGCATCAGATCCTGTAAATGTTGTTTGACCACTTGTTGCAACAAATTTAAATAAATTAAATGAAGTTGACCCTGCGGCTGATGCGGCAACCCAAGTTGCTCCGTCATATACCCGCATTTCATTGTCTGATGTATTGAAATACAACATCCCGGTAGCAAGCGCATCTCCGTCATTATCTGTAGCGGGTCCGTCTATTGTAGAGTTGAATGCACCAAATACCCCTTGACCTGTAAACGTCAACGCAACCGCAGATCCTGCGGCTGACATATTCTCACTGATTACAATTGTTGATCCGTTGACTGAAAGCACATTTGCATCGGCAGGGATTCCTGATCCGGTTACTTCTTGTCCTACTTCAATAGTCCCGGATGTGCTTGCTAATGTGATTGACGATGAATTGACAGTCCAAGTGCCGTTTGCAGTCCCGCTTGAAGCAGTATCGGTGTCAGCCATTTTGCCAAGAAACGTATCAGCAAAATTTTCATATACATTTGAAACTGCCGCCGCTGAGTTTTTTGCGGCTAATGCTGAAGCTGATGCCGCATTTGCGTGATATAACGCAGAGTACGATGCATTATCAACTGTTCCTGTAGTGTAAGTGGCCCAATCTTTAGCAGATCCACCATTTGCCTGTCCTCTTCTCTGAATACCAACTGCATATTCTTTTGCAGAGTATTCACTTGTATCTACCGAACTTGCCGTTTCTGTGGCCCATTCTTTTGCCGCACCACGGTTTGATGTATCTGTTACCCCTGTTCCACCAACAGCCCAAGCTTTTGATGAGTAGTCTGACCCTGTTACTGCACCGTCTACTTTTACAGCGTACGATTTACTACTCGTTGTCGATGTTCCTACTGCATATTCTTTTGCAGAAAAATCTGATGAAGCTACTTGTGAAGAAGTTTTGACAGCCCAATCTTTTGCAGATCCTATATCGTTTGATGTATCTTGAGCATATGCCTTTGAAGAATAGTCTGAAGATGCGACCTGCGCTGATCCTGCTTTGACAGCCCAATCTTTTGCTGAACCAATATTTGCATCTGTATCGGTTGCCCACTCTTTTGCGGAATAGCCTAAGTTCGCATTGTTTGCATCATTGGTGACTTGACCGTCAGTTTTCTGCGCCCAATCTTGAGACTTTTCCTGATAATGTTTTGAACTGTATGCAGTATTTCCAAAAGAATCTGTAAGAAGAGTGTGTTTTGCAGTAATTGCATAAAGCGCAGAATCTTCAACGGATACAAATAAATTCCAATATGCTGTATTAGTCGGGAGAATTGTTCCTGCGGTGTGAGCAACTGTACAAAAATAGACGTTGCCGTTTACTGCATATTTAATTAAATCACGGAAGTTGTATTGTGTTCCTGATGCCCAAGTTTGCCGCCAAGTTAAACCTGTCGGTCCTGCGGGGCCGGGGGTTGTGACTGTAACTTTATTTGCCATTACTTTGTAAACTCTTTTATAAGTTTAACTGACCCTCTTAATACTTTTGATACCGTAGCCGAAGACGAAACGACTTCAAGATCATAAAATGCTGTTTCAAAATCTAGATTAACTGTATCGCCTGCACTTAAAGTAAGTACGATATTCGGATCTACTGCGCCTAATGCAATTCTTCCGTTTGTATTTGTTAATTCAATAATACTATTTGCACTATCTGATGATTCTCTTATTTGCATTTTGGAAGTAAAAGTACCTAAATCAATCATCAAATCATCAGTATCTTTATACGCAACATTTAAGACAAAATCTGCGCCTTGTTCTATTTCGATATCATATCTTCCTGCACTCATCGCATGATCCTCATACTTGTTTCGTTTCTACCGCCACCGTATGAACTTGCATTCGTGCCTTCACTTAATCTTGCTTCATTTAAAATTGCATTAAACTTTCCTAAATAAAGCTCAGATTTTTGAGCATCTCTTAAATTCGTTTCTTTCAGATAGGCACGTTGCGCCGCTCCGTATACCAACGACTCATGCCACTCTGCATCTATGTCAGGCGATGCCGTGTCTGATGTAATTGCAGAGATTCTTTTAACGCCACGAACTGTAAAGTTTTGAAAAACTTTTGTCGTAGCATCCTTGTCGATGTAGAAGTATTTCGTTTCTTCAGGAAGAGGATAAACCCTGAAGTTTTGCGCCGTACGATGCGAAATAATTACTGCCTGTGGTTGGCCTGTGATTTCTCTCCACTTAGGCGTTAATCTTTCGTAAGCCTGAGTACGAGAAAACGGATTTAAAACAAGTCCGTGTTCACCACGAATTAAATAACGTGACGTTGAACCACGATTAGCAATACTATCAATTTCCTGTTCAGTTAAAATCTCAAGTTCTGTCCCGTCTAATGAAACACTTGTGATCTCAGAAATTGTATCAGGCTTGCTATAAGAAGGACCGAATTTGATTAAACTAACAGACGAATCCGTAACTGTCGCACCTGTTTGTTCTAGTAAATAAGTAAACGTATTATCATTAATTTTATTGATAATAAACGTCCCGTTATAACTAGTCGGAGTTGCTCCCGTTACGTTAATCGCATCCCCGGTGGAATAACCGTGAGATGTTAACGTGACCGATGCGGTCTTACCCCCTGCCGAACTAAGCGCACCGGAGGAACTTGCCGCAACTCCCAATGCGACTGTCGCTGTCGTTGTCGGTTGCTTACAGATCCTGACGAATTCCGATTGGGCATCATCAATGTAACCGTTTATGTCACTATCTGACCAATGACGGTTCTCCTGATCCTGAAGCAACGACTCGACACGCTGTCGAATCGTTTTTCGATCCACTAATCCTCATCAACAAGAATTGATTCATGTCTTTCGACAGCATCATCAAGATCCGTTTGAATAATCTTTCCTCCTGCCTTGGGCCACTTAATCACACGAAAGGTAAAACGCTTGCTTGGGATCGCAACAAGTTGCTGTCCGAAAACAGGCTGATTGTACTTTGTAGTCACTGCATCATCTAAAACTCTGATGTGACTCAAAGGTACAACTCGATTTGAGTTCCGTGGGATTAGAATTTTCCAATCACGAACAGTCACTGAAACCGGAGCAGAATCTTCGGGATCTAAATCCACGTTGATGACTCCGAATCCGTCAGGAATAGAAGAATGTTTCTTCGGATCGTATTCCACTGCCACTTGAGAGGTTCCCTGAAGCTGAATGTACTTCCCGGAACCCTTATCAAAATAAGCGTTCGACAATTCCGATTCCTTGAACAGGGATCGTTTTCTTTTGGTTTTAACTAAACCGCCTGCCGTTGCCATATTTATCCTGAAAAAGAGTTAAACCTGCACTGCACACAAATCGGTGTACAGCGCAGGAAATCAAATTAGGCTAAATCAGCTTGTGACCAAACGATGTTTGGCTCAAAGCGATAGTCAGCCCACACATAAACGGTTCCCGCAGTGGGAGCCGCAGAAGCGGAAACAACTTCGATTCGCAGATAATTATCTGCGGCATCGACTGTTCCGTAGCAGTGGTAACACTTACCTGTGGGTGTGGCTCCCCCTGCATCCGCAGTACCTTCAAGATCGGTAGTAGCGGCGGCGGCGAAAAGACTGTCAGTGTCTGAAGTCTTCCCCGCCTGAAGCTGAGAAGTTCCTGAACCGTTGGTGAATGATCCACCGACATGAACAGCGGTCACAATTGCTCCTTCAGGAAGAAGGATGTTGAGTGATCCGTCACCGTTGCTGTCCAAAGCAAGGTCATTGCCCGTAGTCCCATTAATGCCAATGCTGAAGTGCTTGGTCATTTGGGAGACTTTGGAAGCATTTATTTTTGCCGATTCCATATAATACCTCCTTTCTTAGGCTAGAGATGAAGCGGCTACCTCGATCCTGTAGAGGTAGTCATCGTTGAGAATGATCCCGGCATGAAAGAAATCAACTGCGACAGTTCCCCTCTGTCCCATGGGGTCAGATGGCGAAACCGAGGGCAGAGAAACCTTTGGTCTGAGACTGTCACGACCTGAGAGAGTCGCAGTACCACCGAAGTTCTGCGCCATAATAAGCACGGGGTAGACATCCGGGTTGGTTCCGCTTGTTGATTTCAAGGTGTT